>Ga0268249_1000008_pt1 | contig 115548 bp, 79 predicted proteins | sample AgamicAtPe_FD_200257 | JGI IMG/M metagenome (GOLD analysis project Ga0268249, IMG submission 200257) | Agave microbial communities from Guanajuato, Mexico - At.P.e (v2) (version 3) | ecosystem: Host-associated > Plants > Phyllosphere > Phylloplane/Leaf | place: Guanajuato, Mexico | collected... | reverse complement strand
GATCCAGGAGATCAAGCGACAATGAGGATGGACTAGCAAAGGATTAGAACCGGACCAACTCCAGCAAATGATGCACCTGAATGAACTTGAGGGCAACTGAACTGAACTGAACTGAACTGAACTGAACCGGCCGCTTGACTTGACCGCACACGAAAACGATCCACGTAAAAACACATTGACAGACACACCAAACACACTACCGCCGAATCGCCAAATAGTAAACTTACGCCCTTCGCGTGCCTCTCGCCTCTTGATTTGAGCCCAACACAGGGATTGGGTTAGGTGGGACCCTTTGGGTTTGGAGCTGGTGCAACTGAGCGCTGGCAGCGCGCTCGTCAAGACTCGGCGGCGAGCTCGAGCTGCCGGCCTCGCATGGACAGGGAGAAGGAGAGAGGGAGAGACTCAGAACGACAAGAAAACACGGAACAAACACCTCTGTTACATAAACACTCTGAAAGGATGAAACAACTTTATAATTAAAGGTTCTACGAGCTTGAGATTGCGTTCGCTTCCGGTAGAAATGCGTCCATTCAGGTATACCTGTATGAACAATAAAGTGCGCGCGCGCGCGCTAGTGTCACTATTTTGTTTGCGCCCCTTTGGCTTCCATTCTGAGCGCTCGCAAATAAGCGCCAACTCGACGGCCACTCGAGCGCATCGGTCGCTTGGCCCATCTGATAATCACAATAGTTTTGGTTCCAGGTTGCTTGGCCCCGAAGCGCAGCTAAAGGAAACCATCCGCTTGCTTCAAACAAACAACCGCTCGTCTCCAGCAACTCTGCTGTTGAGCTGAACTAAACTAAACTTAGCCTCGTCTTCTCTCCAACTATCAGCAGTCTAGTTTAGCCTCAAAAACTCCTAGTGCAACAACTTAGTCGCCCTCTGGTTTGCTGAGCTTATGCGCGATTCGTTCGAGGTTGCCTTCTGGTTGATCCTCTCCAGTTGGCTAGTTTGATTTGAAATCTCGCTCCCCATATCGATGGCCATGTTTCTAAGGTTTCCAATCATGGTGCTCACCTGGCCCATGTTGTCCTCCATCTCATCCTCGCGCGCATCCTTGGTTATCTTTGCAATGTAGGAGGTTGACATTGGGCCAGCTCCGTTCCTATCATCTACAACCCGCGCCGGCTGCCCACTTATAACCTTGCCATCCTCGCTCGATTTCCACGTTCCAGCGTCCTCCTTAAAATCGCGCGCTTTTCCACAGGGACAAATGCAAATGCCGCAACACTTTTCCATGCCAGTTAAATTCTTCTCCGCCTCGCGCATATCAACGTTTATTTTGTCCAAATCGTCCTCTATTTTATCCAACTGTTCGCCCTGCTCATCTAAGCCAACCAAAGTCCTTATTCCAGCCTCCTTGCTCTCGTCGCAGAGGGCCAACATTCGGCGCGTCGCCTCCAAGGACTCGTCAGTCCGCTCGTTGGCCTTGAACTGGAGCTGGCCTAGCTCAGTTCGCGGCTCCTCAGGTGCGCCGGCCGTTGCCGTTGTTTCAGCTTGGCTCTTGATTGCGGGCGCCATCCTTGCCGCTTGCAATCTGTCACTTTCCTCCGCTCCCCAAAAACTTGCAGCCAAAAACTAGCGCAAAGTGCTCAAATCAACACCCTCAAATTAAGCAAACCGTCCATCCCCTCCTCTCTGGCCTCATGGACCTGTCCAACTTTAGCCTACACAAAACTTGCCAGCCTCGCAGACAGGCCGACTCGGAACACTAATTAGCCAGCCAAGGGCGGCCCAACGAGTCTTGCCTTGTCTCCAGGCCACTCACTTCCTCTCTCTCTCTCTCTCTCTCTCGCTCGCTCGCCTCTGCCGACTCTCGCCGGCCAATCAGCTTGGTGGCCCCTTCGAGGCGCCAAATTTAGTTTGTAAGTCACGTAACGCGGCGCCGGGCTTCTGCTGCAAAGCGGCTCAATTTTGCTTGTGTTGCGTCCGCGCACTTTTGCGCCGCACAGAGCGGCCACTCGGTCGCTCGCCTGGCTCGCTTGCGGCGACTGCGTACTGCGCTCAGGCGGCGGCCGCGCATGGACCAAACCTAGCGACTTGCAGCGACCGCGACCTAGGGGCTCATTTGAGTGGCAAGAAATGAGCTGCAGCGCCGAGCGGCTTCATCTGGGCCACTTTCTAACTTTCAATCGCTCCCATTTGTCCCCCTGAGATCGGCCTCCAAGTGTCTGCGGACGCTCGAGCTTTAGCGACCCTCTTTTTCCGGGCCTGGCAGCTTCACGGCTGCCAGACAAACCGGTAGAGTTGGCTAAGGCTGCTTGACTTGGCCGGCGCCGGGAGGCATGGCAGCAGCGGCCGCCGCGAACGATCGTTTTGAATAACAAGTAGTGGCCTCTTTGGGCCGACTCTGGGCTTTGGGGCCGCCCAAAGTTGACAGGCGGCCGCCGCCAGGGGCCATTGTGCGCAATTGGCGGAGGGCTTAGCACCAGCGCCGACCTGTAACCAGTGGCGCTGGGACGAACCGGCCAGATGGGCGCCCGTTGACTTGGTTGCCGGCCAAGGGCGGCTGCCTTCACATACATAAATATCTAATTACAATTCAGGCCGCCAACGTCGCCGCCTCGCCAGAGGCCAGGCGAAATAGCGGGCGGCCACCGTGGGCGGCGCTGGACCAAAAATGGAGCTAGTGGCGCTCTCATGCCAGAGTCAATATCATTATTTATGTCGCCATAGTTGGACGCGACGAGCGCGCTCTTGTTCTCATGCAGATGCGCGCTGTGCAGTGGCCGCGAATGTGGGCCCATCCATCTAGTGGCAACGGCTCTCATCAGCTCGCTCGCCTTAATACTTCGCCACCCACAGAAGCGCCCAAGTGCGAGCGCCTCCAAACCCCGACTGGGGGCAAGATTTTTTGGCGCTTAAAATGGCCGACAAGAGCAACAACAGAGAGGATTGTGCAAACCGAATGGTCGGAGCCACCGACCATTCTCTCTAATTAAGCCTTACATCGCGCGCCCCATTTGCCACTGCGAGCCTGGCTTTTGCGGCAAAACGGGCGGACGCGTCCAGTGGGCAGCTAGTTGGCCACTGGAACCGACAGTTTGCGGTCGCTTTGTCTCCCAGAGACGGAGGCGTCACTAGATTAGACCGAGTTTGGGGCTTTCCAAGGCCGGAAACTCCAGCCAGTCTAGCCGAGCGGACGGAAGCGAGCAAGGGCTGGCGCTCTTGTGGCGCGTTATTATCGCGCAAACGTCGGCATGTTTTTCGATTGCGGCGCCGACATAAAATGAGCGGCGTCATCTTGACCTGTCAGTGGGCGCCATCCATTAATAGTGAGCAATCTCTGGCCGCCCGGCCCACCGCGAGAGGGCCCCAAACTTGGCCTCCTCTTGCGCCGGCGCTGGCAACGACGTCGCCGACGACGACAAGTGGGCGCCAAGTTAGGTTGCGACCGCCAACACTTTGTTCATGGCCGCTTGGCTGGCTCCCCTCTAATGGATGCTGCCTCGGCTGCCTCTGCCGCTGCCGCAACCATCTGCTGAGGGCTGGCTCGCTGGCACCACTTTTAATCCATTTAACTGCGCCAGCTTGGCCTAGATAAGCCGCCGCCGCCGCCGCTTTTGCCGATCGATCGCAAGCTTCCCGTCATTAGTGGGTTGATATTCTGGGCTCCTTGGCCGGGCCCGCTAATGACTCTCGCCTCTGCCTTGCGCGCGGCCGCTCGCCTTGGGTCGGCCGGCGATGGGCTGCGCTGTTTGCGAGGACAGAGGGAGCTGGTCGGTTGGACATGGAAGAAAATGTTTGCGGCTTTTGGGGCCGCCTCAGCCTCAGCCTCAGCCTCAGCCTCAGCTTCAGCTTTAGCTTGGGCCCCAGCAGCCGCAAACAGCGAGGCTGGCGGGCTAATTTTATGTAAAACACATTGGGCACTTGCTGATCCCTTGCGAGGGCAATAAAGGCCCACGAAGGCAGTGGAGCAGTCGGCGGACAGGCGAGCACGTCCAGCAGAGTGCCCGCCGGCCGCGCAGTTATTGATGGCAATTGAAAGGGGGGCCCCTCTAATTGGGGCTCTCTTTGGTTCCAAGTCCAATTTTGGTCCCGAGCGCCAGGCGGAGAAGAACTCGTATAGCGTCTTGAGGGAATTGAGATGAATATTTGGAGCGTGCAACTGGCTGAGAGGGGGATCCGCTCAGCTAGTTTGCGCCCGCCAAATGGGAGCGCCCCGTTGCATTGGAGCCAGTTCGAGCTGGTGACTAAGTGTCTCGAGCGTCATGCGGACGCAAACGCGGACACCAAAATTGACTGAAGAAAGAGGAAGGCCCACTGGCTGCCAGCTTTGGCTTCCTTTAACGCGCCTCTAAACAACAGGAAGCAACGAGCTCGGCTCGCTCTCCCATTTCTGACACTGCGGATAGCTGGCGGCGGCCATTGAACGGTTAGCGTTGCTAACAAAGTCGAGTTGATTTATTATTGAAACTCGCGCTCTTGTTGTTGCTGGCAGTGGCAGTGGCGGCGGTGGCGGCGGCAGTGGCGGCGGCGGCCATGGTTGGCCCGCAAGGAGCGCGCAGCCAACTCTTTCGGCTCACTGATTCCGCTGGCTGGCTCGCTTGCCGGCGCCTCTCTGGCGCGCAAACTGTATCAAGTGACCAACTAGCCTGAGAGCGAGCGCACGCAAACGCAGCCGCTGGCCTTGTTTGCGAGCCCACGAAAGTGTCGCACAAAGGCGAGCGCCTCCTTTTAACTGCCGCCGGCTTGCCGACCGGCCGGCCAGCCAGCCAGCCAGCCAACTCGGCTGGATCTACGCTCGGCTGAACCCTCTCCGCTTTGTCATCTCAACCAGCGTGCGTGTGCCCTTCATCCTGAGTAGGCCGGGCGCCCCCCTGCGCTGATAAAACAATTCCCGCCCGCCGAGCTCTCAGACTGCTCGCTCTGGCCGCTCGCCGCTCGCCGCTCGCCACCAGAGGGGCCCAAGAGATCCAGACGGCCGGCCCGCCAGCCAGACCCAATGGGCCGCCACGTCCGTCCAATCTCTCGCCACTCGATCGGCGCCAAACAATATTGGATCCAGCCTGTCATCGGGATCGAGACCATTTGTCCTCCCGGCCGACTGGCTGAGAAGCATGCAGAATGTTGGCCGCCGCCGCCGCCGCCGCTGCCGGGCAACGCGAGCTGGGCAAACGAGCCCGCAAACCAGATTGAACCGCCTGGATCAATCTCTGGGCGGAAGGGATTTTTCAGGTTCACTCAAGCAGACAGATGCAATGTTTGCGTGCCCAATTCGGCACGATAAAAATGCTGCCCCTTCTCTCTCTCTCTCTCTCTCTGTCTCTCTGTATCCACTTTGCCGCTATCGGCGCGCGCCGAGGTCAGGTGCCAAGCTGGAGCGGCGAGCGCTGGCGGCGGCGGCGGCCAAGCGAGCCGAGCCCGCCAGGTGCCCTTGAAGGCGGAACGCTTGGTTCACTGGGCGGACGAGCTGAGAGTGGGAGCGATTTTGAAGGGAAAAGAATGGAAAGAGAAATGAGAGGAGAGATAAACTCTTCCAATTCGAGCAGCAAGCGCGCTTTGAGGCTTCCGGGCGGATTTTGTAATTCAAGTTGCGCGAGCACCTAGCGACATTTGCGACACGTTTGCAGTCGCACACTGCGAGTGGCGCTGAGCTCACTGCTCGCAAAATGGCGACCCAAGATGGGAGAGAGAAAGATGGGCGGCTTCATTGGAGGATCTCTGATTCATACTCCTGCGCTCATATACGAACTCGCGGGGCCACGAATTTGCAAGAACCTTAAAGCGGCCAACAAACTTGGCTAGAGTTTCTTCTGCCCTCTCGCTTAGTTGGCCGTTCAATTGGGCGCTCGAGCGTCAACCTAGCGCCGTCGCCAACTCTCCAGCCAACTCAACACTTGCGAGCGCTCGCTTATAATCATGATTATAATGATAACCTGCCATTGTTGTTCGGCCTCCAAGCTAGCTGGCTCGACTCAGTGGGCCGCCTGGTTGCGCCAGAGTCCCATTAAACTCGGCCGCCCCGAGTCCATGTTATTCGTCGCCGTTGCGTATGCTTGCCTCTGCTCGTCATCAAGCTTTTGCGCGCAAAGGCCTACCAAAGGGTACTGCCGAAAGCGAGCCCGCTCTTCGGCTAAAACTCTAAATCTGCTCGCGCTAAATAGCTCAACTCTCGCTCAGGTTCGCGCCGGCCAAAAGTCGGCCAACCAAGGCAACCCATTTGTTTGCTGGCATGAATGTGTCAAAGTGGGCACACTTTTTAGCGCCCAAAACCAAAAGCCGCTTGCTCGGCCTCCAGAGTGGCTTGCTCAACGCGCGGCTAGTGGCGCAAAGCCGCGCTCGCAGTAACATGGCCTGCCATTGGCAGTGCTGGGCGGCGCCGGCCAACAATGCGAGGAGGCGGGCAAATGGGCAAAACGGAAGCGGCGCCTGCAGCATCCGCGCGAGGCGCCCAATTCTCAATGAGCTCAAACACTTGTCTCTAGTGCCATCCGGTTTGCAGTGGCGCTGACAAATATGCGCTCGCGTTTGGGCGCCCGGCGTCCAGGGCGAGCGCTTAAAGCAATGCGCCCGCGGGAGGCCCCTCTCGGTTTGTAACATGAATCCAAACATAAACTACACACGTTGGCTCGAAACAAGCGCCGCCGACATTGATCAATCGGCTTTTGCTCGGCCGGAGGCTTCCGAGCCACTTCCACTGGCTTGTTGCGGCCCGAGGCGCCAAACTTGAAATTGCACCCCGACTCGGCTGACCAGTGAATTTAGGCCCACGCAGCCGCCGCCACCTCCAAAGCTGTCAGACGGCTCCTCCGGCTGGCCGGTGAGCTTTTGGCGAGATTGGCGCCGTTGCCAGTCGGAGGGGTTCAGTTTTGGGCCGGCAAAGTGAGCGCTCGCAAGGAGCTAAACACAAGGACACCAAACCAACAAACACAAACACAAGCACCCACAACAACTACAACTCCAACAACAATTGCCAACCGTCGGCTTGTAATGTAATGAGATGCCCGCGAATCCTCCCTTTTCGAGCTCGCACCTTCGCCCCCGATTGAACGGTCGGCCTCCAGGTTGGCGGCCAGGTAAACTGGGCCCGCTGCTGCCGCTGGCGCCGCCGCCGCCGCCGGCCCAAAGTCGAACGTCAGGCGCGCGCTCGCGTAACGAGGCGGCGCCCCCCCCCCGCCCAAAAGGGGCCGCAATTCGTTAGATTGGAGCGGCGCTGTTGTTGCCTTTGCCGCCGTTGCTCTGCCGAAATGAAAAGAAACAATTAGGGTTCAGGTGGCTTGCGCGAGGGGCGCGTCGCCGGCATGGCAATCGATCAATTGGTTTTAGTCCTGTCGTCCGCCTGTTTGCAGGCAGAGGCGGCTGCTGCTGCGGGCAAATTGCACTCACGAACATCTCCGCCCGCCTTGTCGCCAGAGCGCCGGAAGCCGCTAGCTTGGCAAACAAGCTGGCCGCAAGCACAGGTGCACAACAAGGCCGCCCCCAGTCCTCTCAATCTGGACGCAGCGGAAAACTTGCTACCGCAGGGCCAATATTCACTGGCCCTCTGTGCCGCCAGCCACTCTGCCTGGGCTAGCCACTGCGCCCGCCTGTAGCCGTGGCCGCCCTGTTTGGCCGGATGCTAGTGCGGCCAGCTAGCGCGCCGTTGTGACCATTTGGACTATTTGGAAGGCAAGCCTTCAATTTGAGGCCTGCTCATGATGTTTGCGCTCAAACAAGCTTTCGTAAGCGCGACAATTAACTGGGCCAATATTTGTTGTTATCTTATCGTAAACTCGCCCACCAAATCCAGTGTCAACCATCTGTCTTTATGCAGCTAGAACGAGCGAGTCAGTGGAAACAACAGTGGACGACCGAGGGTTCTGTTCATGAACTTGAAGCCCTCTTTGCTGCCCCAACTCAAGTCCTCGAGAGCTAAAGGGGGCATAACTTTCACTTATTTGGGCTAGTTTTCGGAGTTCTGAAACTTAAGCCAACCAACAGCATAATGGGTGGGCCAAGATATGGAGTGACAGAGCCCCTCTTTCCCTTCTGAGGTCCTCTGTGTAGGGAGACCAGTTCAAGGTCACAACTTGGCCACTTGATCGCTCCCGAGGAGCGATAATGGCTGAGCAAACCAAACCGATCCGCTCCTCTACTTCGGCCCATTTCACTGGGCCACTTCTGACTCCTGCAGGCTGTGCTCCTACCTTCGAGTTCGCGAGCAAAGGCACCCGCAAGGAGGGCTCGCAATGGACCGGGCGAATTAGAGAGATCAACTTGGCACTGCAGTGGCTCTAATGGATAAAAAGAGACAGGTAGGCGCCTCCAGGGCGGTGGAGTCGCAAGCGAGAGCGAGCCAGCACTCAATCTGGTGGCCAGCATGGGAGCCGGCGGGAGACGCACCTTGGCCGCCCGATCCTCATAGGGCTGATCGAACGGTGCAGCTGGGTAGCGATAACCTAATTTAGATTGACAGCCACCGGAAGTGTTGGTGCGACAAACTAAATGGAGAAATTGGATTTGTGTTTAGAGAGCTCTTGCAATGGAAGGGCGGCCAAGATTGAAAGCCAAGTCGATGGTGGGCGACTTCTCCTGAAATTGGAGGGCAGAGAGAAGGAGAATTGATTTTGGGACTTGGAGGAACCTGCCTGATGAATGGAAAGTACATGAGGAAATGAAAGGATATTAGGGTCAAGATTAAGCCAAACGGGAGGGGTGATGCCTGGATTTAAGCATGTTTGCTTACACGACTAAAATATATAAGTGAAAGAGTGCTTCAAGGCAGCGCTGCCTTGGAGCAAGCGCGCTTGGTCGCCGGCAAACTGCGCACACCGCCAGTGGTCGATTCCAGCATGGCACTGTGCCGTGGCCATGATCATACCCAAAATGATGTTTAATCGGCATGGCGTTCAATGAGACATCCAGTGATGATCAGGATGGCGACCAAGATAGACCCCTCGAGCTACCCATTCTACATAGGCCTCCAAGACAACATGGCAGTAGTATAGCGGGACGTTCTGACACCAAACAGCGGCCGGCCGACGCTCCGTCCACCAGCTTCGACAACAAGCCCCGCGATCCAAGATTCGACCCTCGCTGCAATGGATCCAGTGACTTGAGACACTTTGTGAGAAACTACAATTTCCTAGATGATATTCGAAAAACCGAACTCAACGAACTGGAGCGAGCTCTCCGTAGAGAGAAAGATTCCGAGAAGAGACAAAAGATTAAGCTCACGATCAATAGGATAAAGAACAAAATGGTTGAAACCCAAAACAAGATGAAGAAAAACGAGGTTGTCGACAGCTTGAAACAGTCAGTTGCCAAGGGTAAAAAGTTCAAGAACATTAGGAAAAGTGATTTGAAGAAAAGTCTCATTGTTAACAAGTTTAAGGAGCTCAAGGAGTCAGGGAAACTTAACAAATATTTGGAGAGAAAAAGAAAGAAGCTCATCCAGCGGGATGGCAGAGCTTTCGACAGTTTGTGAAATGAATCTTAGGTTGATGTTACAAACTACTCTGGTGTCTTGATATTAGTCGAGGTCGTTCATTATATTTAGTCTACTCTTGAGATAATCATCCTCCTTATCCTTCTCACAATTTTGCTTCCGTGTTACCGGATAGACGCAACCACCATGTCTAGTCGCGGTGTCAAAGGGAGCGCATAGTAAACTGAGACCACAGTCCCCCGCATCAACTCCAGAGATAACCTCGAGTTGGGGCTCCCAATACTGGTGGCACATTTCTAACATCGAGGTGTATTTGAGGCTCTACAGTCTGAGTTGTGGCACGGAGAGGTGGTGCTGAAGGAGGGGCTGAGCATGGCCAACTACTCGTCGCCCTCGTCCACAATGGAGGCCAGCTTTGGGGCATCCTTTTTGCTGACACTCACTTTCTTCGACACCTTGGTGGTGTTTGAGTTTTGTGCATTTTCTGAACCCTGTGACTCGCCCTCGGCGTTGGTGTCTATCTTGTTCTTCATCCAATGCCAAAACTCAAGGACTGAACTCCTACGGCGCAGGTTCTTTCCACGTCTCGCAGCCATCGCCTCGTCAGCCTCATCGAGGTAAGGCTGATAGATCTTCTTGATGGCGGCCAGGTCCTTCTCTGACAACTTTAGCTCGCTCGCCATCTCTTCGAAGCTGCGGCAGCCCTTTGGAGAGCGCCTATAGTTTATATCGCAAGTACCACCCATGAAATCTGGCAGCGCGTCCTTGGACACCCAGTTGTGGATATCCTTCTTTGAAGCAGTTTTAGCGAGCTTCTTATACTCGCTCGGGAGACAAGCGATTGTGGTGTTGACTATCTTGCTCAGTAGCCAAGGAAGCTCGTAGATGAGCACATAGTTCAGGCCCTTCGGCAGGTGAGGAATGACTTCATTCAGCATGAACAGCAACATGTTGACGTCCATGTTAGCCAATCCGGTACCTGAGCAATCGAATATGATCGACCAGCCGCGGCCATCGCGCTCATTATCGACCCGATTTGCAATGTGAATGATGTAATGTTGGAAGAGCTCTTGGATGCATGTGAGCTTTTTGTCGTAGAGTTTAGCTCTCACGTAGATCACCGTATTTCCGAGTAGATCTGGAGCGTAAGGGAAGACTCCGCCGATATTGTAGAACTCGGTGGGAAAATCCTCGTCCTTCCAGCGAGGCATCCCCAGTTTGTGTCGCCAGCGGGCGCAATTGATCATCATTTGTGCCGCATCCTCAATGTTATCTTTCTTGCGCAACAAGAACCTGGTGACTGTCCAATCGGAGCTCAGAAACCGCTCGACATCCGAGGGGTCAAAGTCGTTCGGATGCTTCTCAAACTCTGCCATACAGATGGAGCGCACTTTTGCAATAACCTCCGGCGGACTGTTTGGTGTTACGTCTGTTATCAGTGAATCGAGCCGGTTTCTCTGTTTCACATTGATAAAGTCCTTGGTCGGCATTCGGTTGATGGGCATCTTGGATTGTTTGCGGTTAACCTTCTTGTAAAGCTAGAGTTCCGGGGCTTTTGCACTGTCGTATGAACACAAACTATTGGCCTCACTAAACCAAACTCTTTGCTTGGAGTTTCAGTTTTCTTCGGTCGACAATCTTCAATGTAGCTCTTGGTCAAAGTTAAGCAACGGGCCTGGCTTGAGTGAAGTTTATTTGAGCAAACAAAGCCAAACTGAGCGGGAGGAGTGCACAGATAGACAGGGAGAGAGCAACAATTAGAAAATCTGTGATCCTATAGCGGCAAGCCGATTGCATAGCCAACTAATGAATCAAACTTGTGTTCAGGGAAGATAAACAGCCGGAGGGAATTAGTTTCGGCTTCGGAAGCTTTGGTTTGAGCTAGACTTTGAGATTGAAGTGAGAGGAGGCAAGCAAATGGAAGGGTTAAAGTTTTGCAGGTTTCCCATCTTTGCTTTGCTCGTGGGCTCGCGCGTTTGCGAGCCCCGGAAGCCCCGCCTCTTTGCTCGAGCCATCAATCCGGCCGACCGAGCCGGCTGCTTATTAGCTGGCCGACTCCATTGAATTCTCGTGCGCGCTCGCAGTCTGCCGTTTGCTCGAGGAGTCAAGGGCTTGGAAAATGATAATTTATTCTTGAGAAGGCCAACGAAATAGTTGCAGCGCCGCCAGTGGATACCTCCACCTGCAAACTAGATAAACAACAACAACAACATCATTGGCTCCGTTCTCGGCTCTCACTCCACCATAAAATTGTGTTGCTATCCCGCTGGATACAGAGCTCCTCCTCGCTCCGCCTGTTCGGCTGCAGGTATCCGAGCGATCCGAAAATTCTAAATGGCGACTGATAAGCCATTAGCTTGCAACGCAAGAGCTGCTGGGCGGGTGAACGAACAACCTGTTGTGCCGACTCCATCTTACGAAGCAATGAAATAAGCATATACCTTTGCTACTGGCTCACGATGAGATGTGCGCTTACATGCGATTCAATATCGTCATCTCTTCTCCAATTCATTCAACTCTTTGGGTGGACTAACAATTGTGCAAGTTGCTAAAAGAGTGCCATGATACTACCAAACGTCGGCTTGGATTAGCAATGGCAGTGTTTAAAGGTTTCGCCTTGTGAGGGCAACAACAAAAGCAAGCGAGAATTGCAACCAATAAACGATACGCTCTCGCCCACACTAACCGTCCGACCTGCTGAAAAAGTGCTCGCCTGAACTGCGGATAGGATGGGTAAATGGGTGCGAACGGGACCATCAAACTCGTAGTGTTCCTACCAATCCGCCGACCACCCCCGGCACCTGCTGGTCTTATCTACCTTATATAAATGACGCAGGTTCAATCGAACAAACAGTAAGATCTTCTCTCTCTCTTCTTGGCTCTTTGATGGTGGTTTGACGATAGTAGGATTTATTTAGCAGCGCGTGTGAATCATTCGGCTCCGCCCAAAAAGCTCTCCCCATGGTAGCGGTTGCTTGGTTGATGTAACTCGATGGCGGTAATAACGGATCTTTGGCGGCTCGTTTTCAAGCGTTTGCGAGCCACTCCATAGGGTGAAAATTGCATCCCACAGCTTCCTTGATAGACGGAAGTTTCCGAAAAGCAATCGTTCAGCATTTCGTTGCCGACTCCATTGAGCAAAAACAGAATGAGAGTAGACCTGAGCCAAGATGAAGAGCTAAATCTGTTCGTAGTCTAAATTGAACTCACTCTCTCCCGCTCGCAACCTTTAAGTCTAGCCGGCGGCTACGTCTGGCGCCTGCCTGATAGGAGACTTGTACACGTCAGCGCAATGAGAAATGGCCCGCAAACCAGTCGGAAGCCCTCTCGCTTCTCCACTCTAGCTGAAGTCTAGTGCCAACAGCTGCGGCGCGATGACGATCGAGCGACAGTTCAAACTGCAGACAGCAATGTTCCTAGCTGGTCACAAACCTTTGACGCATCGAGTGGCCTATGGACCTGTTGCACTCAGTGTTCGTGGTCGAAGATTATCTGGGCTGCAGTCAAGGTTACGAATGTCCTCAGCATGTGCAGGTGCGATTTGAAGGTCAGCTTCGACCAAGGCGTCGCAAGGTGGTTCTCGAATTGGTGCAAGAACTCGCGACAGAAGAGCACGTCCTTCTTTTTGATGAGCAGCGTTTGTTGAGCTTGCTGGAGCTCCAAGTCAGCCAAAAGTGGCGATAGGAGTCCATCTCCGATCGGAGCCAATTCTCGCTCGTTTGTCTGTATCGGGTGTCCATTTGGCGAGACTGGATCCTTGATCTCGCTTTGCATAAAATACTCGTCCTCCACAGTTTGAACAAACGAGCCTAGCGTGTAGTAAATCCATCGATCGCCAGAATAACTAATAAAAACAAACACGATATAGTTGACAGAGAGCAAAAGGAAGAGAAGTCCGTGATAGTAGTCGGATTGGTTTGCAATAAGGTGATAGGTGATCAATATTAGTGCTCCAACTCCCAAGAATGCGCTCAGAGTCACGAAAACTATGGAGCCAATTTGAATGCTCCGCAAAACTTCAAGATGATCGTCCATATTGTTCAGGTTCCTTTGAATTTCGTCAAAGGTAATAAGGCGCAACTGGGGCTCTTTGTGCGGTTCTCCCACTGGATCCGGCGATACGTCACCATCGGCGCTCGATTGGTCCTCCATGTCAGACCCAAATCTGAGCCGACGAACGCGCTTCTGGTGCCGGTGCAAGTTGGTGAATCTGAGCTCCAGGTGACTCTTCAAGGCCATCAACCAGTGGCCAAATGCTAATCGGATGTAAAGGTCCATCTGAGACATTCCAATTATAAAGTAAATGTATACCAAATTTGCATACAAATCTAACAAGAAAGTTGGCAGATAAAAGTTGTGCACAAATTCGCTAACACTTCTTGTGACCACCAAACAATTCAAGGTAGAATGGTAGATATTGAAGATCAGCATTGAGCTCAAGGTTTTATCGCCGATTGTTTGTAGGATGTCCGTTTTCAAGAAGCAAAGCTTGGGAGTTGTTAGAATCTTGAACATTGGACACAGGTTGAGTAGGTTCATCCGGATTACAACATACGTTTGTCCGGCAAATACGACAAACTCGAGTAGGGTTATTATAACAACAATAGGATTTCTATACTGGCCGCTGATAATGTTTAGCGAGACAAGTTTCCATAGGAATCGACCGACCATCACGTAGCTGGTCAAGATGAACACGAACAGTTTGAATATTGCAGACACGTAGAATGGTCTCCCGATCCAGTTTATATGGCCAAGGATCTGGTAAAGCAGGAGCCAGTTTCTGCAACCATTTATCAACTTCGGCCCCTCGAAATCTAACAAGTTGGCGCCATAGAGTTTCATCCGTTTCCTCCCAACTCCCTCGCAATCTCGTCTCCTCGGCTTCCTCTCATCGCCCTTCGGTTTGTCATGAACTTTTGTTCCATAATCTCTCTCTTCTCCGCCTTCCCCCTCCTCCTCCGAGTCGCTATCGAGCAGCTTCGGCTGACCCTGGTCAAGGATGTGCTTGAGCAGCACTCTCACATTTAATTTTATCATTTCTGCCCTCAAACGCTGCCCCCGAATATCATCCAACCGGCAAATCAGCGGGCAGACTAGGCCGAAAAGACAAAGGTCAGAGAGCGACTAGAGTTGATGGGCTGTTGTCAGTGGCAACCGAGTCGTGCCAATCAGGTGATCGATCGATCGCGCTAGAATCGTGCCATTTTGCCACAGTTACACCTCATATCAGTCCATACGAGTCAATTTTGCGAGAATTGTTGGAAATATTCAAGATGTCGGCACTGTTTACTTGGCTGAGCGCCGAATCGACGCCCTTTAAAGCAAACACGATCTTGATGCCCTGAGCGCGAAAGGCGCAACTTAAACTAGACCAATCGGATGTTTGTGATTCCAATGATGCGAGCGGTGGACTTGAGCAAACGCAGCTCGCCTAGTGGCCATTAACCTGATTCATTGGGGGCGACACATTTAGCTTTCTAGCTCAATTTCAGCCTGCTAAATACATTGTTATAGCAAAGTTTTGAGTGTAGCCCAGCTTCCACTGAGCCAATGGCGAACGGTATTCGGCCATTTTAGCTCGCAATTCTGGATCGCGATGAATCAACAAAAAGCGGCTTTGTTGACACAACACGGAGGTTTTGATTGCGAAATAGTTTGCCCTCCTCCCTGAGATGAGCTCATCTCTTTGGCCTGGCTCACTGACTGGCCGGTCGTGTGAGTCGGTCTGCCGATGCGTCCGAATGGGTTCATTTGATTCAATTTGCGGACCAGCCAACATGGAGAGCGCTTTCCGCTTTTAAAAGTGCCAAAGATCGACGGAACGAGCGAGAGAGGGAAAGGTAAGACTGATCTAAGGCTCAAGTGACCGATCAAGATGTGCTCAAGATCAAGCAGGGCGACTATTCCGCCGAAACAAGCGTCTGGAGCGAAGCGAGCTCTTGTCTATTTGCTGTTTTGCTCTGATTTGCTCGCAAACTCGACAGCCGGCCAGCAGCTCGCTTCAGGCTCACACTCTGGCGAGCCGGCTGGAGCTCAAGCGAACGGCCAGCCACAGCCCCAAGCGAGGACATCGAGCCAAAAGATTGGACTTGCGCCCTATGATCGGCCAGCTTGCCAACTGCCGCCCATTGTTGCCCAACGGCGCCTCCAAAATCAAGCCCAGAACCTCTTCTCATCGGGAATCAGCGAGCCGATAAACGAACCCGCACAGCTCCCTGCCAACCAGTCAAAAGTAGATCCCCTCAGCTCGGCAACCATCTCTGCACCAAGTGTTGTATCCCTCCAGGCAGGTAAGGGGGCTAATTCGGCGGCCAGAAAGTTTGACAGCTCGGAAAGACTGCGACAATTGCGCCAACTTCTCACCTCAAACAACTACGACGCTTACCTTGTAACACCCAATGATGAGCACGGTAGCGAGCTGGTCACTGAATACGATCGTAGGCTAAGATTTATAAGCGGTTTCACGGGCTCCAATGGATTTGCCTTGATCCTCTTGGATCGAGCAGTTTTATTCACAGACGGCCGCTACGCCATCCAGGCCGACCAAGATCTCGACTGCAACTGGTGGCTTGTGGTCAGCGACGAGCCACTTGTTGACATCGCAAACTGGCTTCGCGCAAACACAGCAAAGGGCATCAAGGTGGCCACTGATGCTCGTTTAATGTCTTTGCAGAGTTTTGATTACTTGGACAACCAGTTGAGAAGATTGGACTCGGAATTTGCGCTAATCTCGCAAGATTTGGTGGATGTCGTCTGGAACAACGCAGGCGATCTCAGAGTCTCTCTCCAGGAGCCAATATTTGTGCACCCAATTCAATTTAGCGGCAACATTACCTGGCAAGAGAAGCTTATGCGAGTTGTTGATTCAATGGCGAAGCTGAACGTTCGCCACTATATTGTGTCCAAATTAGACGACATTGCCTGGCTCTTGAACTTACGCGGCAACGATATTCCCATGGCGCCTCTATTCAAGGCTTACCTGTTCATCAGTCGTGCGGCCGATCAGCAGACTGTTGTCAGGCAACATTCAGTGGGCAGCGTCGAGCAGCTTCTGGCCTCCTCGAACCAAGCTCAAGCGCTGCAAGCGCCCCAGGTGCTTCAGGTTCAACCAAACCAGAGCGTCCGAGTTGTCATGTATGTTGACTTGAAGAAGATTGACCAGTCAGTGCGCGACCACCTTCATGTAGACAATGGAACTCTCGTTGTTAGCCAGCAACAATCTGACTCGCAAGCGACTGTTACAACTCGTATCCACGTCGAGCTGAAAGACTACGAAGTGTTCATCATGGAAATTCGGGACAAACTAAACCCGTCGGCGGGTGCCAGACAGTTACAGGGCAAACTGATGCTCGAAGCCGGCGCAAATGTTGCCATCCATGTGCTTGCAAAGGCCTACGAGGATCGGCTTCTCGTTGTTGAGGGCCTGATAAACAAGTTGAAGGCAGTCAAGTCGGATAGCGAGGTGAACGGCATGCGATTGGCCCATTGGCGCGACTCTCTGGCCATCTCAATGTTGCTGGCCCAGCTTGAGCTGGATATCGGATCCAAGGGTCTGGCAGATAAATGGACCGAGACCAGTGCATCCAACGAGCTAGAATTCTATCGCTCGCTCATGGACTACAACAGGGGCCAGTCATTTGAGACCATAAGCGCCTACGGATCAAACGCTGCCATTGTGCACTACAAACCGGGCGGCATAGAGCGAGCAATCGGCAACCAGTCGACCTATCTTCTCGATAGCGGCGGCCAATATCTGGATGGCACAACCGATATTACTCGCACTACCCACTACGGGGATCCGAGCGACTTTCAGCGTGAAACCTATACCCGAGTTCTAATGGGCGCAATTGATACAATGTCGCTCATTCTGCCTCAATCTCCGCGCGACTCTTACCGAATCAACGATCTGCTCAGCCGTCGGCATCTATTTGAGCTTGGCCTCGACTACATGCATGGAACTGGCCACGGAATCGGCCTGTACTCGCTGGTGCACGAGGCTCCAGCACTAATCGAGAGCTTTAGATCAGCATCAAGCCAAAGACAGGTGAACGCGAGTAAGCAGCCGGTCGCTGGCCAGCCAAACCAGCCAACGTTAATCAGCGAACCAGTTGCCTTGCAAGCGAACATGTTCACCTCAGTTGAGCCGGGTTATTATAAGGCTGGCGATTTCGGAATTAGGCTGGAGAACATTGTTGTGACCCGGCGCCAAAGCCTGCCATCCCGGCCGATCGACTGGCAGGAGTCAAAGGCATCACAAAACGCCGACAGGCATCTCCTCCGCCTTGAACCCATTTCTCTCGTCCCATTTGAGCCAAAACTAATCAAACTTGAGCTGCTAAGCAACAAACAAAAGGCCTGGCTTAACAGCTACAATCTGATGGTCAGACTGAGGATGACTCAACAGATCAATTATTACCTGGCCAAGATTCGCAACGCACAGAGTCAGTCCATTCAAGTGCAGGGTACTGCCTCCAGCTCTCGAATCTACCAGCACCTGCTTGCTCAGAGGGGCCTACCTGGCGCTGGGAACAACAAGAGCGAGTTGCAGCAAATTCAGCTCGGTTACTACAACTTCTTGCGCTTAGAGGGCGGCAAGTTGCAAGAAAAGCTGGAACAAACTCACCGATGGATAATGTCAAAGACAGAGCTAATTCCGCTCGATGTGCCCCGATCCCTCGTTGCGCCCGTGCAGCCTGGATCAGGGGGACTCAGCACCAAGCAAGTGACAAGCGACTTGCCGGGGGCCAAAGATGAAAACCAGCAAGTGCCAGCTGAAGGCAACAACTTCGACAACCAAAAGCTTCTATTGGCCTACATGTCAAGCATGCCATTCAACGACCAAGAGGCTAGCGAGGCGGTTGCATCATTTGCCCGGGATTCACTCGTTGCAAGATCCGATAACGGAAGCGCCAGACTTGGATCCAGCCCTGGCTCCAGGTGTTCGGGGCTCGAATGCGACTTTTGGCTAGTCAACGCAATGAATGGACACCAGAATAGGCAGCAGCACCATCGGGCATCGCAACAACCCTGGGCCGAGGGTCCGCTCGTTGATGGAGCCGTGGATTCAGACGGGGCGGCCGGCTTCTCTTCCTTGCTGGATTTATTTCAGCTGAACAGCTCCAGCCAAACCATCTCACCGAACATGTGGTCGATAGTTTTGCTTGGCTTCCTGATGGTTCTGCAGCTAAGTTTTATGACGTACATGTGTAGGAATAGATCTGGCACTTGCAACATATGTCGGACGCCAAATCGACCGAGCGCAAGCTGAGAATCCCACTACTTCAAACAACAACAGTTGGTTGCCCCGGCTGACTCTGGATGCGATGGAGCTTTTGGCGGGCAGGCAACTGGCGGCCATCATTGTTAAGCCTCTGATTGGCGACTGGTCAATCAAAGCCGGCTTACGGAAAGTTGGCGAATAGAGCACTCTAATGACACTAGACTTTCTTGCAAGGCACTTTCCTGCTTTAATTGCTTGTAGGGTATGTTTTGGTTGTAGGAGTTTTGAATAAACAATCGAGCTCACCAAGCACCTTTGGCGCACTTTTTCGAGGCGATCTCTTTGTGGTAATGAGAACTCGTCCATACGCTTGCCAGCCTCTTCTTCCACAACCAAGCCACGAAAAATATTTTCAGCTCGCGGTTGAGTTCTCATTGATTCTCATGGCCGCCGATGAGCAATGTTTCAAAGTCGGGACGCCTCTCTGTTCGTTCAATGCCATTTAACTTAAAAAACCCCATTACTTTCCCAGCAGCTATCCCCTCGCAATGGTTTGTATTTGACTGGCCACAGGGAACAGCACATGTACCCATGTTACTTGCTTACTAGTTGCACAATCTCGCCCATAACCATGACCATAAAGGTAACAACAAACAACAGCGCCAGCTTGCAGCCTGAACGCCGACCCTTAATGCTAGTCCGACGATAATTTTTGCCCTTCGATTCAATCCGAGCGCCTCAGCTGCCTGTTCCCGTGGACTCACCGCTCCCCCCAAAGCGGCCCCTCATAGACTGGCCCCTCCAACTAGCCTGAGCTTGAGTTGAGAAATTCGTTTGCAACTTAGTATCTTTTGCCTGTGGCTAAACGAGAACTGGTTGTTGAAACAATCGAACCTGCCAAAGCAGGTGCACCAGTTGGCAAATGGTTGACGCAAACTGGAGGCTGCAGGCCTGCTCATATAGGCCTGTGCAAGCGCAGATAGCGAGCTATTTGCCGCGAAAAACTCGAGCAGATTTTGTCTCGCCATTGGCCAGGGGCCGAGGCCAGGCCGATAACTCGCTCCAATGCTTGACTCTTTGCTCGACTAGCGAGTGGTTCGTCAACTTTAGTTTCATAACATGAGGTGGTCACATCTTTAAAACTTGAACAGCAAAGCAAGCGCATTCATCAGATTTGGTCTGATGGGCTCTCGTAGATTCAATAGGTTGTGAGGTATTTTTCCCTCCGAGTCCGCTGGCGCGCCAGCTACTTCTAGCCGAGAGTTGGCAATCCAACCGACCTGCTAACCAGCAATCATCTTGCTCCTCGCTGGAACAACAACAAATGAAGCCAAATATGAACATGACACAAGCATACTTGCAGCATCCTCCCAATTGCCATCAATCAAGTCAGAGAGAGATGTGAACTCCGTACAAGTAAAACACTGCCGATTGATCGCTATAGTGTAAACGAAGCATTGCAAATGAATAAACCAGCAACACTGCAAGCGCTTTCTTTCCTCCTCTTTGCCGCTCCCTCTACATATCCCTCTACGCTGCCTTGTCCTTTCCGTGGTCCGATCTCAGTTGGTTGGATTGCTGGAGGCTAGCGATGATGTTGCTGCTGCCATTGCAAACGCCGCCGCAACAACTCCAGCACCAGTCTGCCATCTGACCCTCCATGTTGCCTAACAAAACATCCGCCCCAGCGACAGTCTATAGTGTTGAGCAGTGAAATCGGATTCGAGTTGGGTCGTAGAAGTGGAGCGTGCGTATTCCTGTCAGCCAATGCCATCGAAATGGCTTCATTAGCTAGCGGAACGCAGGATTGTAAGCTCCCTTGACAGGGGCTTCCAGTGAAAAAGGCCGCACTATGAAACACTACCTATATGTAAGAGAGTGGCTTACATTGTTACAACTAGATCGTGAAGACGAAAGCAACAAGTGGCTCAAAATGGCCATATAAAAGGAGCCAGTGTTCGGGACAGTAGTCACTCTGAATTAACTGCTCAAACAAACAAAAGCAACAAGTGAATCAAGGAATAGACAAATACAATAGTTTAATGGAAACAATCTACCTAATCTGGAACCATGATGAAGAGATGATTAAGATTGTAATTGACTCAAAAATCTGCTTCAATCAGTCTTTTTCATCTCTTTTATCATTGTTCTTAAGCCCAGCGAATTTACATCTCTTGAACTAATTCCTCACTATCAGCTTTCGATTTCTCTTTGCCTCTTAATTCACTTGTGCTGCTTTCATCACAGCTAGTTGATTCATTTTCCGATGACCTGGCAGAATCTTCACCGTACTTAGCTATCGATTCCCACTTTGATATTGTAACAACCTGGCCAGCAACTTCATACGGGTCGACAGTTTCCCATTTTGAGGCCTTGAAGCGAATCTTATCTAAGCTTGCTTCGCCCTTAGAGCTACCTCTAGCAGATGCTGGCGAACGATCTGAAGGCCGCACTCCGCCGAGCTGATCAGCGCTGTCAGACTGAACCTCGTCATCACTAAGCTCAAGAGCATTATACCAACGCAAACTTAAGCCTTTAGCCTCCAGACACTTGCCAAGGGTTTCGTCGTCGACTGAAACTCCGTCCAGGTCGCATTCGCTGTTTTTGGGCGAAATCTTGAGCTCGTGTTCCGTGTGAGGTTCTTCGGGTTTGATGCCGAGCAAAACGTTACTTAGTTTAATCACAAACTCATCCTCATATAGAGTCCACTCCTTCCAAGCCCCTAATACGCTCAGTACCCGCTGCTTGAACTTATCAGCCTTATATCCATCCTCTATGTTGATTAGATATTCACGTAGGTATTCGAAGATAGAGATAAGTCTGGTTTGAAAACCTTTCCGATAGAATGAGGCGTTTGTAACGGCCGCGCTGCAGTTGTGCAAGATATCAGAGACCAGAAATATACGTGCAATCTTCTTCTGAAATGGCGTCTCAAGAAGTTTGAGTGACTCGTGGATACAATCAATAATCTCCTCGGCTGCGTCAGCATGACTGATACAGAACATCATCAGGTGGCCGACTTTTTTCCTTGTTGGGTCCAAGTCACGCAAAAGGTTTCCCAGCATATCTCGCTTTGCAGTGCCGAGCGAACCCTTTACCCTTGAATCATCGATGAATGGGTTACGAGATTTCTCAATAAAGCTAGATTGCCTACGCTTAGAATTTGGAACTGCCAGTTTGCTCTCGCCTGTTATCGTCCGTTCCAGTAGTTCGTCGGGCATTCCATTGGCGTATGGGTTCAATGGGGGCGGTTTCCATATAGAACCACCCTCGAACATCCTGAATTCGTCGGTCCTCCATTCGTAAGGGTCGTCTCCATGCAAAATTGAATACAGCTTCCACCGATAGTAAATATGTTCTTGACTCTGATTGTCGTACAGAAAGGTATAGGCTGGGTTCTTATTTTCGCGAGCGATAATGATGGCTTCGAAAACCGGCCCCTCCCTGACCACGTATTCAATAGTTTTGTGAATTCTATCCAACAAGAGTCTTTCTGTCGGTGGAACTACCTTGACAGTAGATCGCCTCACTACACCGATGAATTCATCATAAGTTTCTTTGATTGATCGGAGATCTCTATTGGAGACGATTTCGGATTCCAGTTCAGGAGGCAAGGGCCGTGGGTAAGGGTTTGGCACAATGTAGCCTCTCTTCACATCGCTTTCGTGTAGTTGTCCATTGAACGGGAGTCCACTCTGCGGTGGTGGTAAAGTTAATTCCGAAAGTTCGGGTGGAACATATACTGGGTTCTTCGGTATTGGAACCGCTTTCCCCCAACCCTGGAAATTAGCAGAGAGTCAAATCGATAGTAATGTTGATGCAAGTTAGTTAGCATGGGAGTCTTTTCGTTAGTCTGAACACTTTTAAGTTTCTTGAATTGAGATATCTTTGTAAAACTCATTGGTGGTTCGTAGCCGAGGATATCACCGCGATCGTATTCTTTGCCCGTCCATCCCCTACATTGGCACTATGTGTAGTCTACCTGCATCTGTCTTGAGCAGTCATCCACAAGTCCCTCAAAATTTGGATTTGGAATACTGATCGTGGAATCACTTTGCACTTACTAAGCATTCATGTCGTATATATAAGTTCGATTTAGAACCATGGGTTGAAATATTGATTAATTAATATTGGTCACCAGCAGTGGAAGAGGCATTTGTTTTTTCATAATTGAATCTCGAGAGGCTCTATTTATTCGAGATTCACTCATTCGACTCCGTTTGCCAATGCCGCGGCTGAGGTACTACAAGGATACTCAATTCAACAAACTTAAAAATCATGACAGTTCCCGTAAAAGGGACAGCAGCTCGAAGCTGATTGTCTACTTACCTAGTTTCATATCATGTCCTCTGATTTCCTTTCCATTGAGCATTCTCAAAGCTCTCTCGGCATCAATGCGACTCATAAAGGCAACAAATCCACTATTTCTATTTCGAGCTCGTTCCTCATCTGTCCTTGGCCACATAATTTTGATACTGGCTAGTGGTCCATACTTTCCGAAAATATCACAGAGGTCGTTTTCATTCACAGTCGGATTTATGTTACCTAGATAGAGATTTGTAGTTGTTGGATCGCCGTTATCATGGGATCCGCCGATAGAAGATTCTCGATCTTTAGGATTGAGGTTAACTTGTAAAGTTAATGATGTTGGACATCTTGGGTCAGGTTTGAGAGGTAACGGTATTGGTTGGGGCTTAGACGACTGAGATGATGGCTTTCTATCAGTTGGAGACTGGCCATCCTGGAGTCTTGCCTTTTTGAGTTTGTTCCTTTGACCCTCTCGTTCCTCATTCAATCTTCTGAGTTCCTCCTTAAATAGATCGAGACTGTTTTTCTGTCTCTCTTTTGTTCCTTTCTTATTAACGGCTGACGGTTTTTTGACCGAAGAGTTTGGGTCTGGCTCTCCAAGGAGCGAGGCTGGATCATCATCGTCGTCCTCTCTCTTTCCGGACTTATTGTTAGCATAGACGTGTCCAGATGATCCGCTGACGAATTTTGGCATCCTAGATTCTTCTCCCGATATTCTTTATTATGATCACACTCAATGATTTCTGGTGCTCCTGTTACATTGGCACGCTTGGCTTTCAGGTGGGGTTTTTATGGTGTGATTCTCGATTCGTGGTAAAATTATCTATTTAAATTATTGCTCAGTTAGAAGAGAAAATTGTTGCCTCTGAAAAGAATGATGAGAAATAATTACTCCCTTAGAGATGAAATTTTTCGCAAGTCAACTGCAGCGGGGATTGCTCGTGAGAATGTTTTGCTTGGCCAATGGAGGCCAGCGATAAGCCGAGAAAGGCGCGCACAGCCTTCTCGGATCTCCAACTCGAGGCTCTAGAGCGTCAATTCGATCGCCTAAAGTATCTCACCGTTCAGGATCGCACTGATTTGGCCCAGCGACTGGGGCTTAGCGATACGCAAGTGAAGACTTGGTACCAAAACAGGTGGACCAAGTGGAAGAGGCAGCAAATTTTGCGGTATTGTGGTACAATCCCGCCGATTACCTGACCAAACTGGCCAACTCCTTGCCATTCAGCGGGGCAGCGGCCGCAGTTGCTGTCCAGCATCATCACCATCAGCAGCAGAAATCGGCTGCGGCGCAGCAACGAAATGGACTCCTGAAACGATCAGAGCTCGCTGGGCGATTATTAGGCAAGTCCAAGTCGCTCTGATAGCAAGCTGCTGATGCAAAGCGCAAACCCGACGCCCCACTACTACGCGCAAGATCAGCCGCTCGGAGGGATCGGTGGCCAAAACCACATACAGACCATTACTGGGCCACCTGCTCGCACTCCGCAACTGGCGCCTCGAGCCAGCATCAATTTGGGGCCTAAGTAGGCCACCACGAGCAGGCTCTGGCCAGCCAGCAGCACAGCCAGCCTCACCTGACCCAACACCCCCAACACCAACACCACCACTAGCAGCAGCAGCTCCTTCAGGGCGCAACCCACAACCACATGATGGCCACTGCCGGCCACCATCATCACAACCTCGCTGGCTACCACGATGGCCATCAGGCGCTGCCGGCCAGCGCCAGGCTCATCTTGCCCCACAACCCCTTCTCTAACCACTACTACCAGCAACACCAACTCTCGCTTGCTTCGTTCACGCAGTCTAACTCATCGTACCTGAACTCGACCAACAAATCAATGGCCGCCGACAGGACGAGTGCCTTAGCGCCGCTACTCTAAGTCGAGGTATATGGCGCAAAACTAGCGTCCACCAAACTCACGGAATTCGCTCCAAAACTCGGCAAACTTTATCCGGGCACTCGGAAAGCCGTGATCTCTGATCAAAAACAAGCCCACTCACTCATGGCTTGGATCTCGAATGATCAGATGAAAGCTAACTCCTGGCCTCTTTTAACCGACCAAACTAAAAGCCAACCAAACTAGAACAGAATTCTTTTCCATCGACTTCGTTTGACAGAATTTAATCGACCTTTTCTACTAAATTTGAGGGCTATCTGAATACCTCCACATTGTAATATAGGAAAGAGAGAGAGAGAGAGAAAAAGACTGCACAACTGTGGCTGTCAGGCGCGAGCAAGAGAAAGTGGAGAGCTCAAATCTATCACATCAATGATGACACTCTTCACCTCGCAGTATTGGCGCGATCCCTCTAGCCCGAATTTGCGCCCGATACCAGACTGCTTGAAACCTCCGAATGGAACCTGCCATCCGCCACTGGTTTACATAAACTCGGCCAGCATTGAGACGCGAGGATACCTCAAGTACTGTGTTGGTCTTCTGTAAAGAGACCAGCGCCAAGACCGTGGTTGGCTCTGTGCTCAATTACCTCCTTCTTGTCTTTAAACTTTACTATCTGTTCAACCGGACCAAAGATCTCCTCCTTTGCGATATCCATCTCGTCCGTGCCATTTGAAAACACTGTTGGCTCCACGAAGAAACTCGTCGGCCCAATTATCTCACCTCCCAGCTTTAGCTTGACGCCTTGTTCTATTCCGGAGTCTATAAGCGTCATCACTTTGTTGAATTGCTCCTCGTCAATTTGTGGCCCGTGATCAACTTGCCCATCTAGCGGATTTCCCGCCACATGGTCTCTGCCCAACTCAACAGTTTTTGCCACAAACTTGTCATAGACGACTCGTAAACAAAGGTCCTAGTGGCGGCCACACAACATTGGCCTTAGTTGACAACATAATTCAACTGGGCCACTCTGACAACCTTGTCCTAGTCAGCGTCTGGGAATATAATCAAGGGACTCTTGCTGCCAAGTTGCAGGGAGAACCGCTTGACGCAGCGGGCCGCCTCGCATTTAATCAAGCTGCCGACCTCAGTGCTTCCAGTGAATGTGATTAAGTTTACTTTTGGATGCTCTACTAAAGGCTGCCCAGTCGTGGGGCCAAATCCGGTTGCGACATTTGAGACTCCAGCAGGTAATTCAGCCTAGCTGGATGGGCTAGGTAAAGCGGCGTGAGCGGTGTTTGTTAGAATGGTTTGATGACAACCGTGTTTCCCATAGCTATTGTGGGCGTAATCCTGCCACAAGTGATCTCAATGGGATAATTCCCACGTAGGATGGCTGCAATAACTCCAACAAGCTCGTACCGAGTGTAAGCGAACACTTTTCCATTACTTGGAAGGACAGATCCACTCACCTTATCGGCAGCACCAGCATAAGATCTCGCTAACCCAATAGCAGTTGGCATCCTCCATAGCAGACTTGAACGGTTTGCCGTTGTTTGTTCACTCGAGACTGGCCAAGTAAACTTTGTCGCATTCCATGAGATCCGCGAGCCTAAACAGCAGGGTGGCCCTCTGAGTAGCATCCATTTGCCAGTAAGGCTAGCCGAACTTGAGGGGGCCGCTTGGATGGCAAGGTCAACAACTCGTGCACCAACCTCTTGGACTGCTAACTTTTGCGAGGTGGCCAGATTGATGGTGTCAAAAGTTTTGCCATCGAGCGAATCTACAAACTCATTATTGACGAACAACTTCGCGAAGTTGATCTCAGAGTTCTTGATCGCCGACATCTTTAACTCTGACCTCCAACTAAAGCTTCTGGTTGGAACGGTCTCTAGTCCACCAGTGATCGTATCAGGCGAGAACTAGAAATGCTCTCGACAGACATATTTATATGGTTTAGTCAATGAGGTGTCTGGATCCGTTAACTTTTAGCGTACAGATGTAGCGCATAGTGGCGCGTTTCGTCACTGCAATACTGTCCAGATGTATTTGGCGCTAACTGTGATCTGTTCTCAATTCCATATAGTCGCCAATGAACGCATACAGACCATGGGCAGCTACGAACGCCAAGCCCATCGTTGGCAAGCGCCCTCAGTATTTGCCTGGATAAACTTGCGAGTATATTCAGTGAGTAAGCATCATTCATTTAACAGTTATACGCGTGATGAGAGTAGACGAGACAACAAGCTTGCCGATACTGTTCCAAATCGAGATCTCTAAAACGGCCAACAAAGGTGCTTCATTTTACTTTCGTTATACTGACAAGCTTGCCAATCGACAACTAATTTCCTAATGCTAGAATTACCGATCGTCTTATCTGACGAAACTTTTCGCCTCGTAGTCGTTGACTTCGTTGTAAATGAGATGCTTCCGTTGTAGTTCTGCTAGTTCGTCTGCTCCAGAAACTCTTGCAAGAGAGATCTTGATGTAGCAAAGTCTCTCACTGTTGTTCGTAAGCGATCCGTGAATTCCTTAGATGGAGTTCCTAGTAGCTTTGTTCCATTGATCTATATGATCTGCACCACAGAACATAACTCCTCAGCGAACCATTAAGCAGCCTACACTCCAGATGTCTACATTAGGTCCATAACGCATCCCTTGCACAACCTATGGGTCACGGTAATATCTGGTAACTACGTAGGGAGTAATGTTGTGGTCATGACTTCGACTTCTAGCTAACCTAAAGTCTAAAATCTTGAGCGTACAACGGTAACCTGCCATCACATTAGATGGTTTTTAAAGTGCGATGGATTATCCCAGCCGAGTGTAAATGTTTGATCCAACATAACATTTGGTACATCAGACATGATATTCTCTCATGGTCCAGTTCCATTTGGATCACTTGTCATGAATTCGCATCCATCAATTTCATCACGAGGTATACATCCTGAGACTCATCCAAATAGGGTTGTGATAGATCTAACAATCTTATTATATTTACATGATTTACTAATCGCATGAGTTTGAGCTCTCGAAAGGCCCTCTTGGCGCGGGTTATATAATCTCTTGGTTGCAACACCTTTGTCTTAAGTTTATCACGAGCTGAACAACCAACATCTCGAGCACTAGCCTAGAGGGCATGTAGGTCAGCATATCTACGAAGCACCTCAAATAGAGTGTCACCGACCTCTACAATGTGGAATTGCTTTCTCAAATTGGTATCACTATGGTTGAGGCTCGGTTATAGATTATTCACTTGACTTTCTTGCTGAATTAGAGCAACGTTTGTGCTAGTTAACGATGCGGTTGATTCTTGGGTTCTATCACCTCCGTGGATTCTGTTTCCGCCTTCCTCTGAATGATTGTTCAAGCTGGCTTACATCATAATTGATCAGTCTGATTGTCGTGGGTTAAAGGGTTACAGCTAATGTAGTTGTAAGACGTAGAGAAACAGTATTCTCGCAGGTAGATATTAAGAAATTAAAAAAGTTGCTTGTGATTGTCTGCATTTGAATTTGTTCTGATCTCCCAGACCCGGGCTCCATTCATTTGTGTCATGAGTAGAATATTTAGCGATCAAGAATTGCATCTACTCATGAAAAAAACAGATAAATTCTCACAATAAAATCTAATGCATTCGCACTCTTCGATTCTATAACAAACATCAAACGAGGAGGCTAAGTTTATTGCTTAAATAACAAAGTATTGTTTTCTATTTTGAGAGAACCCTCGACGAGAATCTGATTGCTAGAAACTTTCAGCAATCCGCTCCTAGACTGATGCTTCGATTATTTGCTATGGAGTCTGCACAAACGAATCTTGGCTTATGAATGACGACCACTCTCTACAGACGGGTCTTTCCTGGCGGCCAAAGCTTAGATTATATTCTTGTATTTCTCTGAGCTGACGATATGCGAACGGTAAACCGCATAACCAACCACCGTTAGTGTCGCGATAGAAACAGTCATAATGCCGATTGCAAAGGTTACGGAATCGTTCCTAATTGTGGTCAATGGATGAGCAACACCGGAACCGAAGCTAACCTGCTCACAGCGTGTAAACGAATCGAAGTTACTTGCCTCCCTAGGATCGCTGAATTCGAAAGCTTGTAATTGCATATTTGAAAGACGAGCGATCACTCTAAGGCTTCCGTCGCTATCGTACATTTGTATTGGCGGCGGTGAAGGGCAGAGCATCGAATTGGCTAGATTAGTCTGAAAGTGAAGTCTGTAGTCATCCTTGTTTGATCTGACGATGAACTTCCTTGGGTTTGATGAACCTCGAAACACTGGATGGCCCGTGTTGTATAGGAGTTGCATTTGCTGAACACCCCAGCGACCTTCGTCCGGAAACTTCTGAAAGATAATCCGGAAGGTGAATCCTCCAGTGCTGTTAGGCTTTTGGGCTCCCGTTAGCTGGCTATCCTTCCACATAACGTCCAAGACTGGCTCTTCGTCGAATTGGTCGCAACGACCTTTGCTTCTGGCGGTGGCAGGCATCTTGTCCATGAGCTGGGCTACACCTGAGTTAGTCTCATATTTAATCGTAAATGTAGCCTGAAACTTGGCTAAAACGCAGAGATGATTATACTCGTCCCAGGCCGCATGTAGGGATGGGTGAACAATCCTTTTCACACTCGCCTTCCGACTTGTATTAGTCCTATTTGTTCTGTTACGGTTCGCTGATTGAATTTTGCTCGTATCATGGTTTCTTGTTTGGTCGTGACCGCTTCTGAGGGCGTTAGCAGTTGAGAAAGACATAATTCCTGGGAAAAAATTGGTCCATTCTGAGGTGACCGCAGCAATTCCGACTAGAATCGCCACAAAAACTATCTGAAAGACATACATGGTTCCAATCTTTGCTAAGTCAGGTGATCAGATGAAAAACTTCGGTTTCTATCATAGTGCACGAATGGGCGATGAAGTGGGGCCCATTGATCTCTAAATGTGACGCTATGCGCGAGCCTGTGAGTCGAATCCAGACGAAGCAAAGCCTTTTCCTGCGAATTGAATCTAGAGAGATTAAACGTATACCATCACAGCATTCATTTGGTTTCGGCGTTTATTGCGATAGAATTTTTCACAACAAAATATAAAAACAAAACTTGGTAACCCTAATTTAACCGAATGTATGAAAATTTATCGATCAACTCCATAGCCTTGTTATGGAAACTATGCTCGCTCATCCTAGCCTGATTATATAGTTCGGCAGCGTCAACCTTTCGGAACCATTCTGAGATCCGCTCGTTCCTGTCTTCGACTGCCTCCAAGGAGTTTGTTTCTACTACAACCTTCTTGAAAGTGCTGAAATCCACCGTTTCCTCATCTGGGAATTTTTTCACTTCGTCAGGTGATGACGCAACACTTTCTACATCAATGCTTATGGAGTTGATGTCGCTTCGCGACATGGTCGAATCGTTGCGAGATCTAAAGTGTATCTCAGGCCCAGAGCCTCGCAAATCGTGTAAGATCTTCTGTAGCTTGGCACCGATGACTGAATCAGACTTTAGAGTGGGCGCTCTGCTCTTGATGAAGAATAGTATCTCAGTTTTTTGGTAATCCGGCAGATTGCTTGAAAACTCGGCCAGAGTGTCCATGATGGCCTCTTGAAACTCCATTTCTCGTTTTCCGTGGTTGGTTATGGAGGTTCGGAGATGTTCTAGAAGTGAGTTTATAATTTCCAACACTGACGGACCAATAGATTCAGCGGCCGCTATCGCAATTATACTAGACAATACTGAAACAATTCCAATCTTGATTTGTTGATCCTTAGAATCGCCGTCAGAGCGAATCATGTCGTCTAGGTGATCCATGAGTATCTGAATGACCGCGTAGGAATGCTGTGTCTGTATTGAATACATGATTATTTTGAAAATTTTGATCGAAAATTGGTCACTATCTTCGGCCAATTTCCACAGATCATGACTATCGATATGTTTCAAAACTGGCTTAATAACTGACTTAATATGTCCAAATGTGGCACGTCTCATTAATTCTTTAAGGCAATCTTCTGCAATTACTGCTGGGGCGGATTTGTCGCCAGTTGGAGTGATTAGAGGAGTTTCAGCAATACTCGCGGCAATGCCGTGTGGATGAAATTTTGATAAGAGAGGCCTATCGTGCTGCTGTTGAGATTGCTCTAGCCCTAGTTGCTGTTTCTCTTGAAATTGCATGTTGTACAAAAGCGATGGTACAATCTTGTCCATATGCGTTTCATCCCAAATGTTTGCTTGTAGATCATCACTAACGGTCTTTCTGATTACACCCTTCAGTCCGTTTAGGCCCGCAACCCTAAGCTGGCGTCTCTTGTCAAGATCACGGTCGCTGTTGTGTGACATGGATGCAAATTTAGAGACAAAAAAGTCATAACGTCTATGATATGATGGCGTATCCTCCTCAATGCTGGCAAATTTAACAAACGATTGGGTGCCTAGAAGTTGCATACTGAGATCTTGGCTTTCAACAAGCTGTTGAACAACTCGTAGAAAGCTTTCGACGAATAAATTCAAAGATTGCGCATTACTGGTTATGAGCAACCTATCCATGGCTTCTACTCCGATGGCTACATAGCCGGGCCGATGGCGCGATAAGTCGCGGGCAATCCTTTGCGCCAGATAGTTTCCAATCCTATCGAGCTTCTCGGATTGGGCTCGCGCATAGAAGGTCAACTTTTCTAGATTGCTCTTGTCGTAGCCCTCGGCTGGACTGGCAGGATAAATGTTGTTCACCAGACGCTTATAGCGAGGCCGGAAGGCAGAACAACAGCCGCAAGAGCACTCCATGGTTTAGAACATAACAGTAATAGGAGAATAATAGTCTAGAGTACAGTCGCTTAGCACTAATAATCTATAATTTTGGCTGGCGCTGTTATAGTGGTGGATTGTCTTGAATTATCAAGAGCTTGAGATTTTGGCTATAGGTAGTATTTATTTTTATTTTCACGGCCAATTTTTGTTTTGAGTAGACGAATGCCATTCGCCGAATGCTCACTGACTAAAATCGGCCGAACGCAGAAAGCGCGTAGACCGAGAGCAAACTCCATCGGCGGAACTTACAACCAAAAATAAATACAATCCATCGTGAATTGGCCGGCGCCTTATCCCTTACAAAATGAAGACAAGACCCAATTCGTTCCAAATGGGCTAGCGGCGCCAAGGGGTCGTGGCCCAATCGATGCCACTTGTGCCCGATATTTGCTCGCCTCTCGGATGGTGCCAGCTGTTAGTCTGGTCAGCTCATTTGACAACACAACTGATGACTGAACCATTAGCCAGTAGAGCCCCCTTCCTTGCTATGCCGGTCAGAGCTCAATTCCAGACCAGAATAGAGACATGTGTTTAGGTAGTGATTTACTGGGTAAATTTTGCTCATCGGTCACCATTGTCAGAATGTCCGCCTCCTCTTCATCTCAACGATCCCCGGTCAGAATGGCCGGCGCCCAGGATCTAGACTTCAGACAATGAGCAACCAGTTGCTGCAGATCACGATAAGTGGGGAGGTGGAGAGACTGAGACTTGCGGCCGACATTTCGCCGAAAGAGTTGTGGCCAGCTGACTCAGCCAGACTGCTGGCCGGCTTACACTTGGCGCTCTTTTGATCGCGCTCAAGGAAGTGAGGAGTGGCGGATAGCAAATGGACCTCGAGGGGTTGATTTGAGCGCCGCAGGGTTCGCTGTGAACTCAATCTCTCGGTTAACAACGAGTTGGTTGTTTGAGACTAGCAGCCTGAACCAGAACGATCGGGGTGCAGGTTCCAATCAGCGAGAGGGGCCTCTCGTCGGCTTGGCTGTTCCATTTATCGCGCCTGCAATTCAAAGGCAGATCGCTGAGCGTTAAGTTCCAGCTCCAGAGCCAGCCAAACCACTGGCGGCGAGGGACAAACAAACACTGTGCGCCCGAAACTTTGGTGTGAGCCGGTGCACGCGAGCATCGGAATGGTGGCGGCATCGGATGGTTGGAAGCGAAAGGCGGAACACAATAGCAACTCGTGTTTGCCATAAACCCAACAATGTGCAAGCGCTCGCACTCGTAGCCAACTGTGCGCCTGATCTCGCTGTGCGCGCCGACAAGCAAGAGCCATCTCTGCACACGGCCACTGGCGTTGCCTCTGTGCTTGCAATCAGCACTACGTGCTAATGCGCCGCCCCTTCCAACCTGAAAGCTCACGCAGCTACGCCCAGCAACTCTATGGGACAAGTTGAAATAGTAGACATGTATTTCCAATTCTTATGGCCAGAGCCCAGCATATTGGGGCTCCTTAGCATCTTGTACGGGCAGGAGAGCTGAATCAACGCTCGCTATTGCCTCATCAGAGCGTAACTCGGTTTAGCTTGCGCCCTAGGAGCATCGTAAAGCATCAATCGGCGTAGAGCCATGAGTCACTAGCTATGCCCATTTGTCGCATGTTATACCTTATTATTACATCATGTTCTAAATCCTCCTCAAAATCAATGAATTGAAGCACTACATTTAATGAAATAACTGGCACACGACAGCTCGATTACCATGTCTGTGTCCCCCTCTCACCATTTAGTGCCCAAATCGCCAACAGCGATTGCTGGCTATGCCATCACCACTTGTATTGGACGTGGTAGCTTCTCTACCGTTTACAAGGCCCACAAAAATCGTGGCAAATACGAGGTGGCTGCCATCAAATGCATTCAAATCTCAACCTTGAGCAAGAAATCTAAGGAAAATTTAATTAATGAAATCAACATTCTCAAGCAAATCAATCATCAGCATGTGGTGTCGATGAGGAAGTTCACCTGGGATGCGAGGTACATTTATCTCATACTCGAGTATTGTCCTGGTGGAAATCTCGCCGAATTTATCAAGTCAAAGGGTCGATTAACTGAATTTATGGTTCAACACTTTGCTCAACAGCTAGTGCAAGGGCTGGAGGTCTTGCACTCTGAAAATATTGTCCATAGCGACCTTAAACCTGCCAACATCCTATTATCTATCCCACCTGTTGGCTCTTGCAGGAACGTCAAGTTGAAAATCGCCGACTTCGGTTTCTCACGTCGCCTACAAAGCAATGAGTATACTATGGGTATGAAGGGTTCACCCTTATATATGGCACCAGAAGTTTTGAACTATCAACCATACACTACGCAAGCTGATCTCTATTCATTAGGTGTGATTCTATTTGAGTGCCTCTTTGGCTCGGCCCCCTACAAGGCCAAGGCCCTTTGTTTGCTCAGGACACAAGTTTTGTCCAAAGATCCTATTCGAATACCCTCAAGCATAGACATGAGTGAAGATTGTTATGATTTGCTAGAGCGACTTTTAGTGAAGGATCAAGAGAAGCGTATGAATTTCAACGACCTTTATCGACATCCCTTTATAGACATCGAACATTGTCCAACTCTAGAAAACTATTACAAGGGAGTTAGTATGGTCAGACAAGCAACCTTATTGGACAATGCGCGAAGTTTTGAGGACGCAAGGGCTTTCTATATAGAGGGATTACTATATCTAGTGCCTGTCTACCATTGGTTAGACTCATTCAATGACAACCAACGCAAGTGGTTGAGCCGAAGAGTGCAGGAATACTTCTCCAGAGCTGAGCAGATAACCCTGCAGCATCTTTCAATCAAGGCTTGTTAACTAGGAATTGAATTGTTGGTATCAGATTGTCTATTAGCATGTGAGTTTGGCGTATTTTATTAGATCCGCTCGTAGACTGTATACTTGTATCTAATGCCATCTTCTTCTTGTTCCTCTTCCGGAACATTTTGATCATTAGTTAGCTTGTACACAGATTCATCCAGTTCAGGAAAGAATGTGTCGCATTCAAACTCTTTATCTATTCTCGTTAAATAAACTCGTTTGCATTGTGGCAATCTGAGTGCCTCATCATAAACACTCTGGCCTCCGACAACCCATACTTGGCCCTTGTTCCTTAGTTGTGATACGCCTTCTAGTGCGTCAGGTAGTGATGAGAATATGTGATCAACAGAATCTCTATCTTCAATGGTGGAAACCGTTCTACTTAGTACTACATTTGTGCGGTCTTTCAACGGACGATGCTTTGGCGGGATCGAAGACCATGTTTTCCTACCCATGATGACGATATTTTTGTGCGCCGGGTCTGGACTTTCGGTGGTCATTTTATTGAAATATGCTAGCTCTTTCTTCAGTTTCCATGGTAAACTATTCATATGACCTATGCCATTATTCTTACATGCAGCAGCTATCACGAAAAAATCGCTTTTCATGATCTGTTCACAGGATGCGCTCTGTTGGATATACTTTTTGATCTCAGGAGAGTCAATTTTAGACTGGAGGGTTTCTCGCATTTGTTCGAAGCGGCTCGTGACACCAAATAGCTTAGATTCAATCTCCTCCAATTGGTCTACAATTTCGTTAGCCATCTCCGATTGGCCTTTGATGTCGCCAAGAGTGCAGTGTAGATTATTAATTCGTCACACAGGCTTGAAATAACGCATTCAAATAATCTAAAGATCAGCTGATACTTGCTGCTTATGACTTGCAACTTTCGTCACAGGCAAGGGATTGTGAAATTTGTTCAGATTTGGCTAAAACAAACACGGCGTTGTGTCGCCGCTCAGCCTTTTTGCAAATTTAGCAGCAAGACTCGTATCCGTCGACGAGAGAGGTGTTAATAAGTTTGTTTGTGCCTCTTGAATAATTACTGGGAGTTGGCAAAACTTTGTTGACTTACTACGAGATCAGAGCTGTCTGGCGCCCTGATAAGAAGGCTCTCTGATCGACTATTACAATAGTGGAGATCACGTAAAAGCATGCTTATGTGTTCCTTCTTCGCGATTGCCTCGCAATCTCTCAATAACTTCTGGGAAGCAAGCAAACGAGCAATGTAGAAATGGAAGCTTGAGTTGCAGCCCCACAGGTAGAGCCTCGAATGACCGATTTGGCGCCACTCCATGGTGTCTGCTCGCTCAAAAGCGCCACATGATCCTGCTGCGCTTACTTCGCCTCATTAACTCGATTTCTAACCAGAAAGTGAGCCTTAATTGTGTTACTTGACAAACCATAATCATCTCCTTTGACAAATCAATCATCTAAGATGATTCAATTAAATAAGCCGCTCAGTTTTGTGATAAATGGGAAGGATAAGCGTTCGTATTTTGTCAGCTAAGGCAGAGTTTAATGGCGTACAGAGGCTCTTAGGGCACGAATATCGGACTACATGACCGATGTCTAACATGATACGATCTTGTACCGAGCATGTTTATAGATATGATTTATCAACACAAGCCGGCTAGACCCACCTAGACTAGCTCAACCCATAAGCTGCACAAGTGGAATGTAATTGTTGGACATACATGCACAAATTCGTGTAAGAATTGCATCATGCTAAAGAGCGATAGGGGAGCAAGTCGTAAAGGTATTGGGCGTTCGAGTAAAGGCGGCCAAGTGGCCGGCCCAATCGCTGAATGATCGCCATTTCAGCTAAAATTTCTCGTCAGCTTAGCTAGTCGGAAATAAATGGCTCATATCAACCTATCACCCCCTGAAAGTTCGCGTTGATGCAACCAAGCGGGCTTGCTGGCCAGCTACAAAACTGGATTGTGTGTGTATGCGGTTCACACTCAACGAGGGCACAATCATTGTTATTTGGTTCACTGGTTAGCTAGCTGGCTCGAGCTTGAACAAGCTGCAGTCGTTGGGGGGAGGACGAAAGGAGGGAGGGGTTGATTCTCACACGGAGCAGCGGTGAGGGCCGCCGCTTAATACCATATGAATATATGCAGGTAAGGGATCGCGTTGAGAATTTATTGAGCGCCAGTTAGGGGGCTTGAGCCGCAACCGACTGCGAGGTAAATGAGCTCTGTGGGACTAGCGCATTGGAGTGCCGCCACTAACAGGCTAGGCTCACCTGTTGCATCAATCGATTAGCATGGACTTCTCTTGCTGACCATTCAAAGTCGGCGGGTCGGCCAGCGAGCCAAAAAGCTAGCGAGCGAGCTTACCTGCAAGCTAGCTGGTGCGCGAACTTGTGAGCGATCAGATCGAGCGCCGGCAATGCCGCTAAATAGGCTTCTTCTACTTCTACTTCCACTTCCATCTTTCAACCCCTCTTGCAAGCCTGCCAGCTCGCGCACTCTCCTCTCGTTACCTGCAAACCCAATCCGGCCAGTGTAACTCGCAAGCCCAAACGAATGGACCAACAACAGCGCCAATTCATGGGCTTCATCTGGCTTTTGGCACGCGAGCTAAGCTTCGGCCGGTTGCGCCGCCCAGAACGAACTTGACGCCCGTCGATTCCAGCGGCCAGTTTCTGTTTCCAAGCTGCGAGTTGGCTTGGATCTGTTTAGTCGCTTCCGCAGCTGTTGCCGCCTTTGCTTGTTGTAATCAACTCATCCGGTCGCAGGTGGACTGACTGTTGGGCTTGCTTGCCTGCTGGCCGGCCAGCTTGCTCGCTGGTAGGCTGGCTTGCAGGCCGAGCGGTAGGTTTTGTAAGCCGCAAGAGCGTTTTACACACTGGCCGTCGGCTTGCAGTCTGGCCGGGCCAGCCGGCCGTCCAGCTCCTTTACCTGGTGGCTCGCTCACTCGCATTGTAGTCGCTCGATCTCGCGATTCTAGCCGACTGGCCGCCAGTCGGCTGCTTGCGTCAGTCATTAACGTATTCTTTTGCATTATAACTCAACGGCCGCTCTGTCTAGATAGGCGGCGACCAAAAGAGAGCCCGGCGATTTTGTGATCGGCTCCTCGGTTTGTAATTAGCTCCGACTCGGCCAGCAAACAAGCGCCCATTTGTGTGGATAGATAGACAGGTAGATGGATAGATAGATAAAGTGGAGATCCAGCTTGGGATGTTGAGCGCGAGTTGTTGACTTCGACCAATTGACTTCAAAGTGTCCGACCTCCAGAAGTCTGTACAAGCGAGGGATCAAACAGTGCGGCCGCCATAGAAAACAAAGCATTTCCCAGGGTAACGAGTGGCGCAGGGATCACGCCGTTAACCCTGAAAGTCGCATGCTAAAATAGAGCCAGTCTTGCAGGTGGCGCTCTGAGTGGGGGCCGAGTTGGCTTTGAAAGATTAGATTAGGTTGGGGAGAAGAGTAATCGGAAGAATAGAGTAGCAGCGAGGCGGGCAACTCTGCGCAACGTCCGTAGACGTCAATTCCGCTTCTGCCGCCTGAAGCATTAATGACTCGGCCAAGCTCATAAAGCCGAGCGAAGCGTCAGCCAGGTGAAGGGGGCAATTTCTCGGCAGATTCCTGCGCCGGTTCCTGGTTGCCAGGCCAAATAGGAGGCGACGCAAACAACAAGCCAAACTCTGGCCGCCGCTGCCAAACTCCTGGCCGGTGAGTCAATCTCTCTCCCTCCTCTCGGCTTCAGAGCAAGCTGAGCCAACTAGATTGAGAGATTTGTTTTGTTGGTCATTCGAATTGTGAGGCTGGCTGGCCGCTCGCCAGTTTGGTGTAGCAAGCAGCTTGAAAGCGCGGTAGCAAGCGGAAAGGTTAGCTGGGGAAGCGAGTGGAGAATATCAAGTCCAGCAGATGAATATTTAAATTTTACTCGCTCGGTCCGCGGGAAAGAGGGGGAGAGAGAGAGAGAGAGCGAGGAATTGCACTGGGATGGGAAATTGCTTATAACTAACACAACTTGGCTCGACCATCTGAATGAGTTTGGGATGGAAAACGAGAAGAAGCCTTGGAGAGCGGGGAAAAGAGGGAGCGCTCACTAGAAAGAGAGAGAGGGAGCAATAAGTTTGAATGGGAGCAGCGGCTTTGGGGCAAAAGAGCAGAGGTAGTTGGATGGGAATCTCGATGCCTTAATCGGACGACCTTCAAACGTAGACCATCAAAAGTGATACTGCCAAGAGGTTGTCATGTAGTTCGACTTGCTATAGTATAGTGAGCTTGAATTCGAGATACAAGTAGAAGCGACAGGATTAGTGTTAGTGCATAAAAAGTGGAACTAAATCGGGACTTTGCGGGCGAGTTGTTGGTTTTTGGCAATCTCAAAAGTCTGTGCCCAAGATTGGTGGCTTTCAGGTGACAAGTGGATGGCGGGATTGCATGCTATGTAGAATTTTCCAATTTATACTGGCGCAAATGCAGGAATTATCTCTCTATCCTCTCTCTTTCTCACCTCTTGAATCAAAGCAGACCAACAATGAGGTGAACAGCAAGTTGAATGCCAATACTTGCTCTGGTGGAGGAGCAAGAATCGGTCATCCGAAGCCTCTTGCTTGATTTGTTCTTTATTTTTCAGAGTTAGAAGATGGATTCAACAGGTAGGAAGCAAATTAAAACTCGCTACCATCGTTCAAATCATCTGAACGAGGAGCGCCAATTGTCCAACAGCAAAGAAAACCATCAAGACAAAATCGGAAATTTTAAACACTGCGCCCGTCTAACAAGAGTAACCTCAAACTTCAAGTACAATAATAGCAGTAGCAGCATAAGCAACAACAACAACCTCTACAAGAGTCACAACAATGACCGCAGCCACGATGACGCAACTAAAAAACACCTCGGCGCAACCTTAGGTTTGGCCGAGATGCCAAACACAAGCGATTGTGATGGCGACTTGTGTTGCGATAAATCGACAGGCAGTAGCGTGAAATTGGATCCAGCTTGTCTGCATGAGGCTGGCGGTCGACATGCCAAGAGAGAAGATGATAAGCTTGGCGGACATCCTGTTGTGTACTCGTTGCAACAGGTGCAGCACCAGCAACGAGCGAGCTCCTCATGTAAGCGCTCGATTGGCCAGTGCTCGAGCGTTAGCTCTACTAGATCAACTTGTTGTAGCAGCGGTTTTGCGTCTGAGAGAACTCAAAGCTCGCGATCAGGTAGAGCGAGCCCATTCAAACAATTTTCGGGCCCACAGGGCGACAATCGGGTCCAGGGAAAACGTAGCCGAGTGATTGAGGATTTGGACAGGCTAATGTTTGATATCAATCGTAACTCAACGTCGCCGAGTGATTCCTACCTCTCAGCCGCCGATTCAACCCTAAAGGACTCAACCCTAACCAGAGGCCTCGAGTTTGACTATACAACCCTTTGCAAGGACGAGTTTAGTAGCTTTATTGCTGTAGAGAAGAAGCGCCATCGGAGGGCAGATGCGAGGAGCTGCTCACCGGTCGACCAGCCTTTTGAGCCTGCAAGCGAGTGTCGCCAATCGGGCCCCGTGTTGATTGGAGTGCACGAAAGCTCCGGCGAGTGTCCGAGGACAGCTGGCTTGGACCAGCTCCAACCAGACACCAGATCCTCCACCTCACCCTCCTCTCCGTGCTCCTCCCCTTCCTCCTCTGACACCGAGCAATACGAGATACATGAAATGCCCTCTTCCTCCTCCTCTCTCAGTTGCCTATCAACGCGCTCTAGTCCCAACGACGACGAGCAATCGTCCGTCGATAGGGAGCTAGTTCTGTTAAGAACCGACTCGAGCGATCTGCCCTCGAATGTGTCCATCCAATCCGAGGTTGATCTCAGTAAAGTGCTCGATGTTTACCTGAAACGAGTTCAATCCCTGATCAGGCTCTCGAGGGGCGATAGGAGTGTCTCGATGGAGGAGGCCTTTGGTGGGGATGTGGAGATCAACGTGCGCGATGAGCATAAGACAGAGTTGGAAATTTTGCCAAAGAAACGAGAGGAACCTAAAATAACCATCTTTCAGGAGATCGAAATGATCAATGAGGACGGAATCGACGAGAATGAGTATGAGGCCAAACGTGAGATTTTATCTCGCACCATAAACAAGGATTTTAGCTCCATTTTGTGGGCGCCCCAAACCACTGCCCAATTGGATTGGTCGCAATACGAGAGATGCGAGCAGGGGAGGCACTGCGAGCGAGCTGATTTGAGCAACAGATTGAGACAACTCGAGAGATCTCTATTGGATCGTCTAAGCGATTGTGATTTGCCCATCAAGGGACAAGAATGTCTAGTCAGCACTGTTAGAAGACATTTGAGTGAGTTTATAGAAAATTTCAACGTCTACCAGAACGAGCTCAAAGATAAGACAGAGTTTGCAAACGATTGGCACCAGAATTGGTTGTTCGCTTACAAGAGACCAAACGATGATCTCTCGGGCGGATTGGCTTGCTCAACAAGCCCCAAGAGAGCCAGGCTGTCCAATCATGGTGGTCAGTTTGATTTGATCAAGTATTCCACGCTAATATTAAACAAATGCAAGCCAGTCAAGCTGACATACCTGAACGGCGAGAGCAAGCAGGAGGAGGAGATCGATAACCTCTACCGAGCCCAAGAGGATCAAATGGGCGAGCTTAGAAAGGTTTCCCTCGAAAATAGAAGAGAGATAGACGCTTGCAAGCTACTTTTGTGCGATCAAGAGAACGTCGAGCCAAGAGAGTTGGTAGACAAAAGTCGGGCTTGTTTTGGGGAGAAGACAGTCCGAATCAGCTATAGCTCAAGCTCTGCCTTTCGTTGTAACGACAGGTGCCGATTCTCTGCCTACGGTTACCTGTTTGAGCTACCAGTTTCAGTCAGCTTAACTTCCGACAAGAGTTGCGAAAAGTTATCGAGAATAAGAGAAAAGATTCTGCTTAAAATGGGCAACATGTTTTGTAACAACACCATTCAGATGAACGATTTTGGGAGCAATCGAACGGGCAACGTAAACACAAATGGTCATGTTAAATTTGTGGTTAGCTTAACCAATGTTGAATTGATCAACAAGCTGCCGGTCGTTCAATTTTGTGCCAAAATATCTGGTTCCCTGCCAATAAGTGTCAGGTGGTTCAGATGCGACGAGGAGGTTAGCAATGTCTCTGCCTTTGCTTGTTCTCGCCAAAAGCGGAATAGATTTAAAATCAAGGATTGCGCGGTCAGGGGAGCAGAGTGGCCGATTGAAATGCAAGCAATTTACGACTACGAATATCAGACTGAATGGTTTAGTTGGCTTAGGTTTAGACGTTACAGGGACGACATTATATTTGAGATTCGCGAGCCAGATTTGGAGCGCGATTATAACCAAACTTACAGGTGTGTAGTTCAGAATTGTTGCTCACAAAGGGAGTGCACCTTTTCCTTGCAGGAGCGTAAATTGGGTTTTGAGAAAGCAAGCAAGCGGGCAACAAATGGAGCCAGTGTTGATGGCGACCGGCGATGCAAGGATGGCCACGCATTGTTGCGAACTTGGTCTCAAAGAACCCTCCACAAGCCGCAACCCTCAACCTGCGATAAAGCCCGCCAACCTGCCCACGACCGAGACCCAAACCAGGCCCAGGCTCAACCAAAGGAAGGCCTGCAGAGCCAACAGGTGGAGCAAAACCTAAGCCGGAGCTGGCAGCTCACTGTTGGAAGAAGATCAGCCCTACTAACCGACGAGGACAAATTTGGCAAAAACTTTCCGTATCATCCGGAGAATTTGCTGAAACGCCTCGAGGAGAACAAGTTCTCTGTCTCCTTAAAACACAAGCTCGCCAACAAGCATGGGCCAGGTAAGCAGCAAGCGACTTGTCCGCAACTAATGCCGCAATCTAGTGGAGGAGATTTTTGCTCAAAAATTAAGTGCGACGCTCTGGCCGAGATGCAATTCACAGATTCCATTGAGCTGCCAGCGGAGCGTCGAAATGGCACGAGCAATGACTTTATAAGAACGAAAACTGACGACGCCGAGAGAGGAGCTACTCGAGGGACAGGTGCTGGAACTCATCAGGTAAGTTGAGTGAATAATTCATCCACCTGTAGAGCGGAAACGTAGGGACGGCTCATGCGGCGCTCTTGTGTGCATGCGTCTGTCTATTCGATGACCAGTTACGGGCAACTTCGGCCGCAGCTTAGGTGATGGTAATTCGAGGTGAGAGAGAGGGAGGGAGCTCTAAAGTACGAGAGCAATTAGGGAGCGAGGAGCAAGCAGCTGGCAAGATCTTAGCCAACAAGTGGTCAGCCGGACGGACGGGCGGGCGGAAAGAAGTGAGAGGGCACAATGCAACCAACCTGCCACCAGCAATGCTAACCAACTCGAGTCCAACTGTCAGCTAGACCAAACAGCGGCCACTTGAGATCCTCCGAGTATCCTCGTTCTACTGCTCGCCCCATTCAATGGACGACCAGCCGAGCCCTCGCTTATCCTTAGGCTCGCACGCAACATGCGGCCGGAAGCTGACTCGCAAGTTGCGATTCATCTACAAGCTGAGAAAACAATGAGTTCAGATCGGTTCCATGCGTCTCTCTGGATTGCCCATCAATGCAGACCAGTGGCGGCTGAACGCTCGCTTTTGGCTCTCAACCGAATGCCACCAGTTCAACCCTAGCACAGCGCTCGTCATTTGGCCCAGACGTACTAACATTCCTATTTTGGTACGAAAGTGTTGTGGTCAGACTTTGAATACCTGAACCAGCGAAATATGCTGTTTCTATCCATCTACTATGCCTCGTTGTTGTTCACGTGAGTGGCATTTGCCTCGTCATCATTTGCTTGAGAGTGAGTGACAATCGGCAGGTCGCACAGCTGACAAAACCGCAAACAGGATTCCCTTCGAGGATCTTACCTTCTTTGCCTCTGGTTACGCAACACGATTTGATCGATTGTCGATGAGCTAATCTTTGTTGTGTTCACTCATTCCGAAAATCAGAGGGATTCGTAATTGATATTGACTGGCTCAGGCACAGCGCTTTGTTGCCACTCTATTGCTCTCACCATCCATTTGTAGGATCTCTCGCTAGTTCGTTGCTGCTTTCGGAGGAGACCTTCAAACATGGGAGTGGAATATCCTTAGAGAGCTTGAGATCATAGTCTTTGAGTGGTACAATCTGTCTGGGAGAGGACAAAGAGGTGAGAGGAGGGGAATGGCTCGCAGAGTTCCCTTCAATCCAATGTCAGAGACTCACGACGCATGTAGCGAGTCTCTGATATTTGCTTGATACCCCGACTCGAAACAAAAAGGAAGAAGCCTGTCCCATGAAATGCGGCTTCTTCACTGACTCAATCAGCAACACAGCAATTCTCGACTGGTGATTTTATTTTGCCAGTTTGGAGCAAACAATTGCCGCTGGAGTTCGCATTACCTTACATGCAAGCTCACTGACGGCCACGAACGCGACTACTTCTGCCAGAGTTGAGCTTCATCTCGGCCTCATCCATGAAACAGCGACATCCTTGCTTCTCTAAAAACTGCTTGTGGTCGAACTTGTTAAAGCCCCTGGTTGCGCAACATAAACTGCACTCCTGAATCCGCTCCATCTTCTTCTCTTTGCAATCGCCGGCCGCTTGCTCCTTGCCAGCCGAACAGTGAACAACAATCGACAGGTAGACCGCCAAAACCGCCAGCAAGATTAATGAAGCCGGCAAGGATCTCATCTTCTTCCCTATACTTTGCCAAATCGTGCTAAATAATTTGATTGATTGTAGGCTAGATTTTTGGCCAGTGAGGTTGAGGTTGGTTTATTTTCTGCGCGTGATCTATCCGACGCCAGGTGAGAGGTGAATCGAGGGAACTATAAAGTTCGTTTGCCGTTCAAGTTGGGATTGCGCTTGTTTTTGGATTGGACCCTGTGAGCGGTTGGAACAGAAATAGCATCAAAATGGCTTAGTAAGCTTGGTGGCCGCCAACTGGAATGATGTAGCTGGCAGGGAGAGTTAGCCGGTTAGTGGGTTGCGTGCCGCATTTCTCGTACGATTCCACTTCAACTCTGTCTCCCTTTTTAAGGAGGATAGATCTTATCACAAGCGGAGGGAACTTACACTGCGGGTTGGCTTGCATAGGAGGCTGGTTGCGAGTATGTGTTGTATACTGGTGGACTGTTCTGCTGGCGTTGCATTGCTTTGGTTGGGGAGACGAGATTAATACCTGCATGGAAGCAATCAAGGAGCGGCCCCATGAGCTTTGATGAACCTTTGCCTACCCAACAGTATTCCTATGAGAAAGCCAGATAGAAACTTTTTGCTTGCACTACAGTGCGCCAACCTGATATTATGACTGGAGACAAGAATGGTCAGCAGGAGAAGGAGACAAGTTAGAATGACTCTCTTGATTTGATGAGAATAATCCCGTTTACTGTCCATTCTCTGTTGTTGCAATGTCCATCTATTTCAATGTGTCGCGCTGCCTCTCTCTCTCTATCTCTTCCTTTCTCGCCTCAAACCGGGAAGCCAACTGACTGAAAAATTTCAATCTCCCCCCTGGACAGCAATCGGAAGTTGCCGGATCTATCGGAAATGAATCGAGAGTCCAGCTGGCGAAACCAAAGCCTAGACTAAGCTTAAGTCTCAGGACACAGGAAAATGGTGCTAGCTCGGCTGAGGGACGAGTGTCGCCCTGGTCAAAACTGGATCAGACGACGACGGCACCGAGCAACCAGAGTTGCCAATCATCAGCGGCGAAACCAGTGGCAAAATGCATCTCAGACTGCAAGCCGAGGGCGGTTGATCGGCCCAAAGGGAGTCAAACGGAACAGGTGGAAGTCGGCCGATCTGAAGTAGGAGAAACAGCAGGTAGGCGCCAGTTGTTTGATGGAAACCTGCGTAACTGTCGACAGAGTCTTGCTGGGCGGCCCGCGAAAATGCAAGCAGAATTGGCTAAAATGTCAGACATTCATAAATCAAGCGAGGATTGCGCAACGCCAAAGCCAAATGTTAAATCTCTCATCTCCCGCTTCAGCCTAGCTTAGATTGGCTCACAATTGTATGCTCGAACTCTCGTAGGAAGACGGAGGGAGTCGAGCGGGGGCAGAGACAAGAGTGCTTACACACTCTTTCAAATCGAAATAAACCAGATCTCCTTAGGCTAACAACCAATTAGCTCTCACACAACTAAAACCCATCGTCCTCTAACCCTAATGATGGCCAGTATCCCGCACACTTTTGCATAATTTTTCAATGATGCCTGGCAGCCACCTCTTGAGCCGTTGGTGTGCTGCCCTGAGATAGGCTCACTTAGCGCCGTTTATCGCCTGCTATACAATCATAGTAGTGAATAGTGAACGAATTGTTAACCACAACTCATAGATTTTATTCTCCAGGCCATCGATTGAAGTCCACTGCAGCGAGAATAGATTGGGAGGTCATTCTACTGAACAAGATGGTGCATGAGCCAAACGTACGACGGACAGAGGAAGTAGAGCGAACCCTAAAATTGATCTCCATCGAGCTGGTCAGACAGACATAACTCACGAGCCGCAGGCAACTTACTGCTGGCAGGTGGCTCGATCGTGTCGAGATCGTTTGTTTTTCTCTCGAGCAAGCAACCCAGCAATTTATGACTCGGCTCGCAGATTTTCAACATACTGCTGGCTATGGGTTCCTCCCTTCGGGGCAAAAATGCGCGAACAAACTGGGATCTTAAGAAAAAGTAACCAAACTCAAGTGAACACTCCTCCAGCCTATTCGCCCGTAAAATGTGGTTCTGTCTCGCTTGTTGCCGATTTTTGGGTCATCGGACATTGGATCGGAGATTCTGTTGTGATTTATCTACTCAGCTCTCCCTCTCGCTTGAGATTGAGCCTACGTGTGACCCCTAGATTCGAGCCGCATCGACGAGGCATCGAACTTGGTCATACATCTCGAGCATTAATGAATATTAACCTCATACTCCACGAATCTAATCCCTTTTCCTCTCGGGGTCGCGGCACAAGGTCTATCTTTCTTTTACTTGTCGGGCCACGAAATTCAATGTTGGTAGGGGAATATGGAACAAGACTGGTAAGAGCATCTTCCATTAGATGAACAGACTTGAGCGATACCTTGTGGCCGCAGTCAGCAAACAATCAACGGAAAGCAATCTAGGCATTGCGATTGAATTGAGAAACGAGCCGAACATATCAAAAGAAATTCGTACTCTTGTCCGGCTCCAACTTCCCTGCACCGTTTCCATCCGTTGCGCTTTGTGCAGCTCCATTCACGAGTTCGCCCTTGCAGCCTCCTTGATAGAAGGACGCCATTTAGAGATGGCGGGAAGTGAAGATTTAATCGAGATCCAGCAATGTCAACCAAACAAGAGAAAAGGGTCTTGGGAGGTAAAGTTGTGAGTCATCAGGTGGCGATGGGTCTACCTGGAAGCCTGAACATGCTTTTTGGGTTCTCCGTGTCCAATAGATTATTGTTTGGTCGCCGCTCAGCCCAAGCCTCGAGAGCTGTAGATGAATGGTAAGCCACTGGTTGATTGTATGTCAGGATTTGTTCGAGGGTCAGCAAGGAAACTCCGAGCTGATCCTCTCTTGAGAAAGGTTGCGCCATCTCTCTGAGAAATCTCCTTGATATGTTGATCGCCTCCTCGATACTCAAGTTCAGCACACTCTCGCGCATATACTCTTGAATCCATCTGGGCAACTTGCCTCGCTTATCACTCCTGGCGAATCGCTTGTCGGCGAAACACATTATACCATAATCCGTCTTACCTCTTAGCGCACGTCCAACACACTGGGCAGCGTGACGCATTGCGTCAAACGTTAGGAAATCATTCTCTCTTATCTGGTACTGATCACGGAGATAATCTAGGCGGGCCTTTAGTATTCTCGATTGAGTGTAGACGTATGGAATACCAAACATGATAACACAACGTCCAAGATGGTGATCGAAATCGACCCCTTCGGACACTTTTCCCCGCGCTACCGATAGCAAAACGGCTCCTCTCCCATTTTCGCAAGCTTTGTGATAGTTCAATAGAGCTAAGCTTGTTTCCGCGCTGTCTGTAGTTTCGATGAATAATAACTTATGCTTCTGAACTGAGTCTATGATGCCTTTCTCATACCAAGTTGCAACAACCTGTTCCATGTAAACGTAACTGGTAAAGAAACAAACAATTCCATCAGGAACTGTAGCAGACATTTCGATCAGCAAGTGTCCGTAGTTTCTTATCACAGAAAAATCGTTCCTCACTTCGAATTGGGACGACATTGATACTTGATCATTACCCTTCGTAACAACCATTGGACAGATACACTGGCGAGCAAGTGTCATGGTAAATGATACTGCAATGACTGGTCTAAAATCCAGTATTTTGGGGTACATTGAAAGCGGTGACAGGGTTCCAGACGTTATGATTACTGAAGAGAATCTTTGGAATACTGGTCTTATAGCTATGGAGGCATCAACACAACTGAAATGCATAATTGGATTCGGTATTGTTGGAGCACGGTCGTCAAAAGGCTCAATTATAAGAGCAAATCCATTGGTATAAGTGCTAACAAGCGTATAAAAATTTGATATCAACATTAAAGCTGAAAAGTCGGTGATGTCACTAACCTCCAATGTGCGAATCAGAGATCTCAACCTTTCACCTGCGAACCTTAGGGGCTTTCTGTCGACGCAAACCTTCTCTTGGATATCTTGAAGAAATGCTGTGGGAGTTTCTTGGACAACGTGCTGAGTTCTTAGTCTAGTTTTGATATACTCCAGCAGTCTTCTCATGAAACCTACAAAATGTTCTGCGGTTCGAATGTTACCGGGGACTGCCTCCTGGAGAATTTCGCTCGGCAGCACTGGGTTAGAGAGGATCAAATCAGTTTCACGTGCAATATTGGCCTCTTGTAAACCCTCAACTAGTCTGCTGTATTCCCGTTTGAGCTTATTCTCATCTTTCTGTCGAATATCCCTGATTGTTTTGGTTAAGATCTCCAGACTTGCTTGACTTTTTTCGATGGTTTTACGGGTGATGGTTACACTCATGGATTCGATGCAAACGTTATCGATATTGTGAGCCTCATCGAACACAACAATGGAGCTTTTGGCAAGTTCTTTTGAAACCATATCAGCGATCTTTGGATCCAATAAATAGTGGTAGCTATAAATGATGACATTTGCATAGGATATAGCATGACGGGCTAAGAAGTACGGACACCAACCCTTAGTGCGGGCAAAATCCTTGAGATCGTCGATTGCATAGACGCCACTTGGCATGATTGCCTCTCGTCCACTAGAATCATATTCCTCATAGTAGACACAAACTTTGGAAGTTGGATCAGCCTTGTGTAAGGCACGCTTGTATGATGCTGTCATACTATAACAATAGCCATCAACAACTCTACCGTCGCGCTCTTTGCTCACCTCAGGGTGGATACATAAATTCTTTCGTGATGACAAGCAGAGGCCAACGAAGTCCTTCAGCAGATTCTTCTTACCCTCCTTTTCGAATTCGGTCTCAATAAATTTCTTGAGATCAGATAACTCTTTCACAACCTTCTCAATTTCAGGTACTGTACGCGAGCAGTAGATCAACTTGCTGGCGCTGGTGGGATTATGCATTTGGTATGATATGATTAGTGCAAGGAGGGAGATGGTTTTGCCGGTTCCCGAGGGCATCTCGAGTAGCCCGTGTCCTCTCGCATCGAGACATTTCTTGAGCTCACACATATAGTGGTATTGCTCGGGATAGATGTAATCATAAGGAAAATAGACAGTCAATTCGTCTATTTTGATCTTCATGGTTCAAGTTTAATATAATGTGACCTCTCCTGTTGAGTGGAATATCATGAGATTGGAGTTGCATAAATTTGTTTTGGACATGGCTATTTGCGGATTCCATAGCTTTCAGCGGTAGCAAACCCTTACGGGAGAATCTTTACCCGAAGGACCTCCATGAGGGCGTGTTGGAGCGGTGCATCGTTCGCTCAGCGGATCGAAAAATCCCTGTGACTTGGCTTTTATTTAGTTCTTGGCCTCACAATTTGCAGACGGAGAAGGTCATACCCATCCGAGGATTTCGTTGTTGATTTTCAATTAAAACAAGATTGCACCGACTGAGGACGGTAGTTATTAATTATATGGTCCTAGTTTCGTTCCTCTCGATTCCTCCAGCAGTTTCAACTATACACAGTCTTACTAACAAGGTTTGAGTCAAACAAGATCATGATTCTCTCTAAGCCGAGGGCCCTAGCTGTTACAGCTAAGCGATTTACCTCAGCAAAAACCGCCTGGAAACCTCCAAATCCACCCTCTGCAGAGGAAATAGAGTTTGCAAGGAAAATGGGTTTCGTACCACCAGCACATCATGCGGTTCGAGGTAGCTACTCAAAACCTCATCAAGTAAGCCGTCATTGGGAAACGGTGGTTAAGATAATGCTGCCCATAACGCTACTCGTCGGAATCAGGACAATATATTATGAAATTGAAGAGGAAAAACACGTTCTAGAACACAGGCCAGAGTTCAAACCATACGAATTCCTACGCATCAGAAGAACCCCATTCCCATGGGGTGATGGAAATCACACCCTATTTCATAATCCGAAGCGTAACCCACTACCGGACGGCTATGAGGTTTAGAGGAAATTTGTAGCATTCAGAGCGAGTCTCTTACAGGGATGTAAGGTTATCGGAGAGTGAATAAATTGCATAGAAAATTTAGATAGTCAAACGGCAGCGCCCAGAACCATAAGCGTACTCTAAATTAGCTTTTTCCGGAAAGTTATCATCTATCGCTCGGTAAACATCCAGAGAACCAAGATTACAATGTTGCCTAATATGAGATCGTTATATAGCTAAAGCTTGTTGTAATTTTACAAAGACTTCTACAATAACAAACAAATAGTTGTTTAACAACTCCGCTCTCGATAGATTTGCTCTGAGTTATTCAAAGCATCTCCTCTCTTAGATTTCGAACTCGACCTTCTCCGGTGTCTGGATAACAGTACTCCTTTTCCGGTGCTGTGAGCATAGTCGTTGTTGTGGTTGTTGCGCCTCCCTGAGCAAGCCGACCACAGCTAACCGAGAGAGTTTTGTGATTGGATATTTTTTTATTGGTCCCATGTTTACCGCTTGGAGCGCCAGCACAACCAATGGTTCTTTTCCTAATTGACCTATCGTTTCGCTTCAACTTCTTACCTCTATTAGAGTACCAGTGAGAAATGGCAACTATTGGCACAGCCGCCACAGATGAGAAGGCCAAGCACCACCCTAGAACTATGGACCAAACCGGAAATGTATAACCACGGTAAGTTGGCACCGATGCTGTATAAATTGACATGAAAATCACAATCTGTCGTGTTGCACTAAGTTAGTGATGAGATCGTTAAGCAATTGAATCTAGTAATGCAACAACTTCACTCTACTTACCCCTAAAAATATCGGCGATATGTATTTCCAACACAGAATGTAGAATAGATGAGGTTTTCTTCCCAACATCGACTCGATATTGATTATGAACTTATCTAATCCATAGCAGTACACAACACCAATGGTCTCAAACAAGGCTGAGAAGAGCAAAGAAACACCGGCAGAGTAAATGTCGAACCAAAAGAGAGTATAGGCTCCTCCTTGTGTGCAACTAATCAAAGCCGGTAAGAAGGACGAAAATATGACCAATCCTGTTAGCTGGCCCCTGCTTAATCGCTTCGCAAACCTAAACTCGTCTTCAAGTCCCGTTATTACAGCCTCCAGCCCGCCCATCTATGTTTTGTTTAGGTCATGAGTTAGTTGAGGTTAGATCTAGCAAATGGGATAGCCGGTGAGATTCGTACTTACGGCCGAATCTATTCCAAGTGTCAGCAGCATAATAAAGAAGAGTATCGACCAAAAGCGCGCAAACGGAAGGGTTGTTAGGGCCTCTGGATAGACTTCGAATACAAGGCTGTAGCCTTCGCTTGCAACTTTGTCGATCTCAATACCAAGATTCTTGGCCATGTAGCCCAAGTAGACGAAGACAACCAACCCGGAGTAAACCGATGTGGCTGCGTTGACAGCGGAAGTAGTCAGACAGTCTCTATAACAATTGTTGTTGTGACTATTGAATGAAGCATAGGTCAAGTGAACGCCGAATCCAACTCCGATCGAGTAAAATACCTGGCCAGCGGCATCGATCCATACCTGAGGGTCCGCCAATTTCTCCAACTTTGGCGACAAATAATACTCTATTCCCATTGAAGCTCCTGGTAGAAAGAGACCTCTAACTAGTAAAATAGATAATATCATGTAGGGCGCAGTTGCGGTGACCCAGACTACCTTGCCGGAGGTTTCTAGACCCCTGAATAGGGAAAAGTAGTGCAATAAGTAGACGATTATGGTGCAGAAGACTAGCTCTGGCCTCAGGTATCCCATGTCGTTGAGGCCAGTCGATTGGTCAATTTGGGAAAGTTCCTTGACGAAGAACTCTGAGGCTGGCGAGGTAACGTTAACGGCGGCAAACATATCCTTCCGACAAGACTCGAGTGTTTCATTTCTAGTCGAACACAAACTCTTGAGCTGGGATATTGAAACACAGGTTCCCTTTGAGTTCCAAGAATTGTCACAGTCTTCCCAGGGCATCTTCTGTCCAAAGGAGGACAAGCTCCTGTAGATAAAATAGACGCTCCAAGCGATTAAAACATTGTAGTAGAATGACACGTACCAGGATATGAGTATGCTGCAGTAGCCAACTCCTTTCATGGAAGGACAAATCTTATTCCAAACTGTTATTGGGCCCTTTTTGACAAACTGGCCCAAGCAAAGCTCAAGAAAGAAGAGCGGAATTCCGCCAAAGATGAGCATTGTTACGTAAGGTATTAGAAAAACTCCGCCACCATTTTTGTATACTAGATAGGGGAAGCGCCAAATGTTTGCTAAATCAACAGCGAATCCTATAATCGATAGGAGAAAGTCCATTTTCTTGCCCCATTTTAAGCGTACCTCTGAGCTACTTGAATCAGATAGGATGCAACTGCTCAGGGAGGAAACGCTAGATCCGGTGGTGGTGGTTGCCGTTGTTGCGATAGATAATTTTATACTGTTCTGTAGCTTCGTCGTGCTGTTACTTGGATGCTTGATTGTATCCCTCTGCTCCCTGATTGGCGAAGCCTCTGGCGTTGGTGTGATTATTTTGATCAATTTTGGAGAGTCTTGCTCAAATTGTTGCCTTGACTCGCCAGTTTGGATAGTTTTAATGTTTGCAACTCTAGTCCTTCGTTGGTCTTCATTGTAATCAGTTGCTGTCATGGTGTTGTTGCCGGTTGGATTTAAATTTGCACTTTCTATATTGCTACTCTCGTTCCTGTTGCATCGTTGTCTTTTTGCCATATAGCCAGCAACCTCTGGCTCCAAGATACTCGAGGAAGACGATTTACTCCTTTGAGTTATACTCTTTGGTAAATTTGATAGGAACTTCAAGAACATAAAACTATTTGAATGAATATCTTGTTGATTCTCGAAAGATTCGAGCGCCAACTGAGCTCTGCAGGTGGAACAGTTTGATTGGATCGGTGACAAAGAAGTTGTTTGATTGTGTTCGGCTTTACTTTTGGCAGGCATTTCTTGATGATGGCAAACATTGCAGCATTGGTTTTGGCCTGAAGGCGAATAGTTGACGCAACTGCAAACGCTGTTGACGAGGAGATTTGTGGTGATGCTAGTTGAGGTTGAGATTGCGGTTGTGGTTGATGTTGTGATTTCAGTTGATTCTAATGGAGGCCTGTTAAACTTGTTACCAAATACCTCCTCGTTCTCCCAAACTCTACCTCCATTTGAGCCCAGATCAAGCGCTCGTATCACCGTCGCGTTAGCCTCTCTTGATGCTTGTGTCTGTTCTTTAGTTTCAAACTTACCATCATAACTGATGGCATTAGGAGCGTTAGCTTTTGAAACGATTGAGTTTGAGTTGGTATTCATATTTTCAAGTCACCCTCTTGGTTAGTGCCTGGTGGCAGTGGCGCTTGTGCCGGGCACTTGTGTAAGAGCCTTTCGTCGGCTTTCCAATAAGCTGGCGATTTACAATCAAATGGTGCCGAGAACAAGAAGCTCGAGAAGCCTCCAGTGACCATAATGATTTAGTGTTGTCATCATTGGTGGAAGCCAAACTCGGCGAGCCAGTTAGATGGTGCATTTTTGGCCCTTCTGCGCAGCCAAGTTTTGCTCAAACTCTCTCAAGGGGCTCAATACGAGCTAGAGCTAACCTCCTTCCTTAGCTATCCCGAACAAGCAAACTACAAGGAGCCGACAACAAGTCCAACCGACCAATCCATCCAGTTAGCAGACTCATATCACTCATATATACGAGCAAAGCCGGTAGAGTAGCAGAGTTAGCGTTAATGTAATATTAAATAACAATGATGATAATGGCTCACCGATAGATTATAAAACATGAACAAGCTATAGTAAGTGGTTGACAATATTGCTTTGGTTAAAGCGAGCTAACATTCCTCTTTATCATCGGTGTGAAAAGGGCTAACTTAATATATATCCAAGAAAGAGAGAGAGGGAGGCGAAAGTAGAGGGAGGAAGAATTTTCTCTCAACATCTACTTGCTCGTCCAAGATCATTCTCACATAACGAGGGCAAGGTTAAGCAAGTGATCGAGTGCTCGCCCATTGGATGCGTTGCATCCGGTCAGTTGAAATCCGACGGAAGAGCAGCGCAAAGTGCTCACAGAACTTCGGATGAAAAGAATTCCAAATCCATCCCTTCCAGTGAGTGCTAACACTCAATACTCTTAGGTCTAGTCCTCCAGTTAACCTATCGTTAACAATGATTGAAAGTTCTTTCGCCAAATAAACACACCGAACATGCTTCTGCCATTACTTTTGCGAAAGAAAATCAATAAAAATCTGCCCCGAATTCAATATCCTTTCTCCTTCCCAACCAAACCACTACGTATCTGGATCTAGTAAACGAGGATCCGATGGCTATAGGTGGGACTAAATTTCAATAACTCGGTGATGGCCAGTCCACAGTGGCTTGGCCATACCTCTATAACGGAAGGGGAAAATAAGCTGGTTTACTCTAGCATAATCGAGATGGAATTAGGCATTAGTTTGTGAGTGAGCTGATGTCTGGAGTTTAGAATCATGAACAGATATAATCGGCCGTCCCAATCTTTTCGCTGGATCGCATCTTCTCAAGTGGGGAACGATAAAATCGTGGAATTAGCATCGGATTTGCCTCGAATTTCAAAGAAACGTTGGAAAATGTGTTGACAGTTGGTTATTGGCATTGATTTAATCTAGAAGGATTTAACCTTGACGGATTTGGAAAAACATGATCGCAAAACTTTCATAGGATGGAAGACCTAACAAAATTCAACACGCACAATATCTGATTGAAATGTCCCTTGAGCCTATCCCAGCTTTCGCCGAACAGGCCCTGTATGGCTAGACAGTTATTTCGCACCTCTGGATCGTTTCCGATAAGGTCAGAATGCGCCTTCAGAAACAAGGCTAACCAAGAGCTAACAAGCTCGTAATCTACATTCCGCTTGAGAGCCTGTTCGATAGCCTTCAAAAAGCATAACATCGCCTTGTTGTCGCCACAAGAGTCTGAGCCTAGTGACCTGATTTCAGCATCGGTCAACGAGGGACCTAACTTTTTGAGTTGTTCTAGGAATGGAGAGTAATCACCAGAGCTCTCGCAATCAACTAAACATTGAGCTAAGGGTGAGAGGAGGTGTAATTCCTGTATTCTTGATTTTGGATGAACTGACTCTTGATTTTCCGTTTGATTGAATCTCGCCAGTGCTTCTTGGTCGAGAGTTGGTTTCAAACCGTCTTTGACTGGTATGAAAAAAGGAACTTTGATTAATTTAGCTTTCTTTTTGTCTTCTAGAATCATCTGTTTCGCTCTAATTTCATCGATATTCAAGAGATTCTTCCATCTAGAGGCAGGCAAACCGCTCAGGGTGATCAAATTTTCATGCAGTTGCTCGGGAGAGACATAACTTGGCTGAACCAGCTCGCCAACCTCAGCTAATGTCTTATCTTCTGATTCTTCAAGATCTTCCTGGGGAGGCTCGTCACAGCGCACAAATGGCATATCAAGCAGCGGAGGTTCTGTTTCTTGATCAACGACTCTTAATGCTGTTGGACAGTATATAGTGTAATTGCACCAGATGTTGATTCCAAGCGAATCTTCGTGTGCAGTGGCTAAAAACTCGCCAGTTGAAGATATTGATAGAGATATGCAGGCACTCGAGAGACGGAACGCATCTATCTGTCTGCCTAAGTTCAGGTCCCATGTCCTTATTGATTTGTCGTCAAAGGATGCAATCAACCATTTTGAATCGGGCGAAAAAGTTAAATCTAAAACTTTAGCATTGAGCGAAAACTTCCTAATCAGTGTTCTTGTTTCGAGGTCTGTTATTTCGATGTCGTTGTTAGCCAGAACTACAGCAGCTAGGTTGTTCTCCCTATGTAGTTCTAGCCTTTGAATTGGTGCCGAGCATTCCGTTTTTAGTAGTAAGATACCCGTCTTGAAGTTCCAGAATTTTAGACAGCGGTCTGAGCCTCCAGTTATCAGTACGATATCGAGTTCATCGACCGAAACCCCAGTTACCGGACCATCGTGAGCTCTATGTTCACTCAATTCATCACATTCGTAGGTTTGTCTAAAAAGACCAGATTGCATGTTATACTTGAAAACCAGCCCATTACTGAAACCGATGACAACAAAGTTTCCACATCCTGTGATACAGATGCTCGAACTGTAAACGGAGTGTTTGTCGAAACTCGGCTGTGATATAATGTGCTCGCCCATTTTGCATTTGTCATAGTTCCAGGTCGTCACTATACTAGAATTTTGGTGGCAAGCGGCTATATTATCCCATTGTTTCTCCTTCGAAGTCTCAGCGGCGAAGCAGGTGATGGGAGGTAGTTGAGTATTGGTCAGGGAATTTTTATGCCGCGATTTTGGATTGATCCTAGCCGTTCCCAAATTTCTATTCAATCTTTCGGAATATATATGGAACATCTTCAAGGTGGAGTCGTGTCCTGCACTCAACAGATTGAATCCTTTGGGCCCGTAGAATCTAATATAGATGGGAGGCTTACTGTGGCCGGCCCGTTGACACAACATGGATCCGCCTCCGTCTGGCATATCCATTGACCAAATTTTGAGTGTGTTATCGCCACCAGAAGTGACTAGCAATGATTCGTTGCGTAGAAATTGGCACTTACTTATTCTGCTGTCATGGGCGTGCCTTATCTGTGATGCAAGTCTCTTCCTTTCAAGATTCCAAACCATAAGGTGGCCAACTTCAGAGGCAGTTACCAAGTATGGTTGACCATCCAGTCTGAATGACATGCTCGTGATTGAGCCATATTCCTGGTAGATCTTTAAAACAGTCTCGTCGTACTTGATATTATGTACATACACGTGCCCATCGGATAAGCCTATTCCAAGGACATCTTCAACAGGCGATTGAACGATACAAGTGACACCTGAATCCCAGCCTTCGTATTTGTATAGGCACTGTTCGGAGTTGATATTCCACAATTGAAGTTGGCCTTGCTCCGATCCGATTATAGCCTTGTTTTTGTAGTTGATTGGGTGGCACAAAGCGGAGATCTTGAAATTCCCCTCGTCGAAACTTAGTATGTTCAGTATTTCTTTATCTTTGATGTTCCAGTTGAACAGTACGTTATCTTGGTCCACCGAAAGGAGTCCCAACGAGCCGAACTTAATCACCAGCGAGATGTCAGCTTGGTGCCCATTGTCTAACCTCAGGGCTAATGACTTGCCCCCGCGGGCCCAACATAAAATCGACCTACCAGAGGCAGTGTAAACATTGAACTCATCCGATACCAACGTGCGTATGTCGCTCTCATGTGGGATCGATACTGCAACGAGGCTGAGATTGGTCGTGTAGGTATGGAATGTTCTGCCAACAATCGTGAGAATCCTTGTATCTTGCGGCTTTCTGCCATGTCTTACGATGAACGGTAAAGAGCTTGTGATATGGCCTACAGAGCGATAGCCTTCAAATAAGTTAGACGAGGGTTGTTCCATGTTGTATTAGAGTGGTAACATAAGGGCTAGACATAATTGTTACCATACTAATTTATCAATGCCACTCCGAACGGTAGGACCCGTAGAGAAGCCCACATGTTTAGTTTATGGATTGTATCTGTTCTGCACAAAATGAAAATTGTTTGCACACTTACGACGCAAACGCACCTGCAAAGTAACACAACCATGCGCATTACTATCACCAAACCTTTAGTCAACAGTTCAACTGCTTTTAACACGTGTTTTCATCTGTTTTGCGCTAGAACTGCAGTCCTGACAGGCACTCCAGATCGAACCTGCAGGATTCCAAAAACGGCCTCCAAATCGTTTGCGCGCATAGGGTCGTGGCGACCCGAGCAGCAGTCCTGCTAACCAGTACATAGGGTTGAGCTTTAGAGAAAGGATTGAGTTGGATTAGATTTAGGGACCGCAGACATAATTATCTCAGCAACTCATACTCCAGATCAAATCGCATTAATTTCAATCTTAACCTATCTCACTGTTCTGACGTCACCTGCGATTTATATAACCCAATTCTCGCAATTCTCGGTGATAATCCTGTTACAAAATCCAGCCATAAGACCAGCATATTAATCTATCACTGCAATACGATCATAAATATACCGTGAGCTGAAGAGTGCGAAAGCCGATCATGTCGCTCCCACAAATTCAGTCTGCAATGTTCATATATCCTAAAGACATATAAGTGACTCACTCCGGCTGGTAGGTCCTACAAGCATCGATTTCCTTACATCGCAAGGTCATATTACAATGTAGATATCGCAGCGGCACATTCGGACGAAACGGCCAGTGACACAGCAAGTTATAAGTGTGGTCTGTGATTCAAAATCCGTACTGATTGTGAACGAGACAAGAGGGCTTGTGTTTACCTTAGGCTAATTGATCTTAAAATAAGCTTGCGCTTTCGGCGGGGACTCCCCGACTGATCAGTGTCTCTCTGCGTGATCAAGTTATCGGCCAAGTCATTGGCTTACTTGAACCAAATTCGTCGGTCAACATTGATGATAGTTCAAGTGTTCAGATTATACAATGTACGTAAATTAACATGGAGAGGCGAGACGACAACATGTTACAATTACGATAACAATTGTCTAGGATGATGAAACTAATGAAACACTCAGTTAAGAACCTTAAAATTTGAACTGAAGACTTCAACTGTTGGGCTATGGTTACTTCAATTGAAGCAAAACTTTGTGGAACTGATTTTTGGGTAAGTTTCAAAAGCCAGGGAGAGAGAGGCTTTCTATTCTTGGGATACATATTAATCATCTCACCTGATTCCTTCCTCCAGGATACCAATTCCACTTGGTACACAGATCGGCCTCGATTCAGCCAATGTTTCAGGGACACAGCTCTCGTTTGGCTGCCTGCCTGCGTTTTCTTGCTTGCCCTAATTGGGGAATGTCTGAATATCAGCAAGGCCAAGTCCAGGGCAACCAAGCCAATAGCATGGAACTTATTCAACAAGTTAAGAATATTCCTCACATTCCTATTAGCTGCATTGAAATTATCGGAACTCTCAAACTACATATACATTGTGGCACTCAAAGATGATGTCCCAATATCAGGAGCTGTCTTTGGAGAGAAAAGAGAGTTGGTGATATCGACTCTCTTGGCGCCAATTATATCGGCGCTTTGTTACACTTCCTTGATAATACTATATTGTTTGCATAGAAAGACTGGCATTCATACAAGCCGCTTTATATGGTTTTACATGGTTATAACCCTCCTCTGTGGTTCAATCGACTTTTACTCAGTGATCACATCAACTAGAACGGACTTTTCAAATGCTGTCGAGTTTGCAGTTAGGTTTACGCACTTTCCTATCTTGGCGCTGTTATTTATATTCGAATGCCATGGTGACACTCCCGCCCTCGAGTCCAATCTTACCGAAGCTAGACCTGAATCGCCAGAATCTCAAGCTAGCTTTTGTTCGAGCATCACTTTCTGGTGGTACAACAGTTTCCTACTTTATGGTTATAAATGTCACATCAAACTAGCAAATATATGGCCAACACTAGCCAGAGATATGGCAAACAATCTAGTGCCGATATTCAGGCAGGCTTGGACAAGGAGCAAAGGTAATTCTCGTGCGCAAGTTTACCACCTATCAGACGGTCGGACCCAACGTGCAAATGGCATATGCCTGGTTTTGTTTAAACTCTTTTGGGTAAAACTGCTCGCGGCTGCAGCACTCAAGTTCCTCCAAGACTCTCTGCAATATTTAGCGCCAATGCTGCTTAAAATGTTATTACAATTCATGTCATCAGATGCACCAGAATGGCACGGATCTTTATACGCCATGTTACTGCTCGTGATACCAACAATCCAATCCATGATATTGGGTAACTATTTTTACCATGTGCAAGTTATAAGCTTGCAGGTGCGAACAATGATAGTTGGTGCAATCTATCGAAAGGCACTGTTACTGAGCGGAAGTTCGCGCATGCAATCAACTAGCGGCGAAATCGTTAATCTAATGTCAGTTGATTCGCATAGATTTCAGGATTTGCTCTTATACCTCAATCTGTTTTGGAGCGCACCATTCCAAATCATATTGGCAGTGCTATTACTCTATCGGGAGCTTGGCTGGTCTATTTTTGCGGGCGTTGCGTGTATGGCTTTAGTGTTGCCATGTAACGCTTATCTGGCTAGCCAGATTAAGTACTCACAGGTAAAATTGATGAAAATCAAGGACGAACGTGTTAAGCAGATGAACGAATTGTTGAGTGGGATCAAAGTTATCAAGTTATATGCCTGGGAGAATTCTTTTATCTCGAATCTGCTTGGTTTTAGGAACAAGGAATTGGAGCGCCTGAGCAGGATCTTGACCGTTGATGCCATTCAAACTTTCCTCTGGCAATGTAGCCCTTTTGTTGTCGCTCTGGTTACCTTTGCTGTCTATGTCAATGTGGACGATAGAAACGTGCTCAGCGCGGAGAAGGCATTTGTGTCTATATCTTTGTTCAACTTGCTGAGATTTCCCTTGACCATGCTGCCCTCTCTTGTGACCTCGGCCGTCCTTACTATGGTATCAGCACGAAGACTCAACAACTTCCTCAATAGCGATGAACTCATCAAATATGTGACGAGAAATGAAGAACTTGAGGCCATTTCGATTGAAGGTGGAACTGTTGCTTGGATTCGTAATGATTCTGATGAGGCTAGGAAGAAGGCCGTTCTCAAGGACATTGATTTCCATGTTAAACGGAACAGTTTTGTTGCAGTTGTTGGCCAAGTAGCTAGCGGGAAGAGTTCCTTGTTGTCATCCATATTAGGCGATTTGTACAGAATCTCTGGTAGATTTAACGTTTGCAAATCGATGAATCTAGCTTATGTACCCCAGCAGGCTTGGATTCAGAATATGACTGTGAAAGAAAACATATTATTTGGCTCCCAATACAATGAGGAGCGATACAAGCGAGTTTTGTCCGTTTGCTCGCTCGAGTCTGATTTGGAAACTCTACCTGGCGGCGACCAAGCTGAGATTGGTGAGAAGGGCATAAATTTATCAGGCGGCCAGAAACAAAGAGTCAGTCTAGCAAGAGCTTGTTACTCGGATTCTGACATATTTCTTCTCGATGACCCGCTAAGCGCCCTCGATTCGCATGTAGCTAAGCACGTTTTTGAGAAGGTATTGAGCTCGACGAGCGGTATCCTGAGGAACAAAACCAGAGTGTTGGCCACGAATAGTCTCTTTGTTTTACCTCATGTGGATCAGATTGTTGTACTAGACAATGGAAGAATTGTTGAATGCGGCACGTACAAGGAACTGATGGCTAAGGAAGGGGGTCACTTGGCCGATTATATGCAACAGTATTCGGTCTCGCAAGATAGCGCCCAGAGTGAGAGTGCGACGAGCCCGCTTTCGGAACTTGAAAAGATCAACCTTACAGCTGCAACCGAGGAGAAGATCATGAAATCCATCATTCCTAAGCAAGAAATTGGCCAGTTAATCGAGTTGGAGAAATTGGAAACAGGAAGTGTCAATAACCGAGTCTACTTTAGCTACTTCAAATCTGTGTCGCTACTCTGGCTCCTAATCACGGCAGTTTCATTGATAGCCTCAACTACCTTCAATGTTGCAACTAATCTTTGGCTCTCGGAATGGTCGTCAGATGCGGACGATGGTCTAAAGGCGCAAGATGCAGTGCAAAAGACCATGAGATTGGTCATTTATGCAGTTTTGGGTGGTGTTCAATGCCTCACTGTCCTATCGGGGTCACTTGGTTTGAGTAGGGGAGCCGTGCGAGCATCTCGTGAATTACACGCTAGGCTATTGAACGGAGTCATGCACTCACCAATGGCATTTTTTGACACCACACCAATCGGCCGAGTTGTCAACAGGTTCGCAAAGGATGTTGACGTCGTCGACTCAACCTTACCTGGTACCTTTAGGAGTTGGCTGACCTGCTTCCTGCAAGTTGCAAGCACAATCTTCGTGATTTGCTACTCGTTCCCAGCTTTTCTGATCATCATCGTTCCTCTAGCGATTATCTACTATTTAATCTTAAGCGTATTCATCGTTACAACAAGACAACTCAAGCGCTTAGAATCAATAACCAGGTCGCCCATCTACTCGCACTTTAACGAAACTCTCTCGGGTATTAGCACGATTCGAGCCTATAATTGTGTGGATAGATTTGTCGACCAATCAGATACTTTAGTAGACCGAAATCAATCGTGCAGCTACCTTAACGTTATAGCAAACCGCTGGCTATCGGTGAGGCTAGAGTTTTTTGGAAATCTCATAACTGCAGCAACAGCATTGTTCTCTGTCTACAACAAGGGCAGCGTAAGTGCTGGAGTCGCGGGCCTAACAATATCGTATTCCTTGAGTATCACTCAAACTTTGAGCTGGTTGGTTAGAATGACATCTGACTTGGAGACGCACATCGTTAGCGTTGAGAGAATCCTTGAGTATATACGAAACAAGCAAGAAGATAAATGGATCAAGAGTTTGAGACCGAGAGAGGGTTGGCCGAATCAGGGTGCAATACAGATACAGAACTACTCGACGCGCTACCGAGAAGATACGGAATTGGTGCTCAAGGGGCTGTCAATTGACGTTAAGCCCCAAGAAAAGATAGGAATAGTGGGCCGAACCGGCTCAGGAAAGTCGAGTCTATCATTGTCTCTATTCCGCTTGCTTGAGCCAACCTCGGGAAAAATCACAATAGACAAACTAAATCTAGTTGATTATGGTTTGCACGACATTCGCTCAAAGCTAACAATAATTCCACAAGACCCAGTTCTATTCTCAGGCACTCTCAGATTCAACCTTGATCCATTGGGCTTATATAGCGATCTGGACATCTGGCGCGCGCTCGAATCGGCTCACCTGAAAGCCCATGTAAGTTCCTTAGGGTCTGGTTTGGATCATTTGGTGAGCGAGTTCGGTGAAAATTTCAGCGTCGGCCAGCGCCAATTGATATGTCTTGCTCGAGCTATTCTTAGGAAAACAAAAATCCTCATTCTCGATGAAGCTACTGCCTCCGTTGATCTGGAAACCGACACAATAGTTCAGAAGACTATTCGTGAGATATTTAATGACTGCACAATCATTACTATAGCCCATCGACTGCACACTATCCTAGATTCGGACAGAATCTTGGTTCTTGACAATGGTAGGGTCAAAGAGTTGGACAAGCCTGTTAAATTGATCAGGGACCCCAATTCAGCCTTCGCTTCCCTTGTTAGAGATGCAGGTTTAGATACTAGTGGCATATTGAAGTTGGCGGAAGAACGGCGTAACAAGTGATAATAAATACCGAAGATTACGCAGCGATATCAGAGCTAGATGGACTACAGCTTTATCCTATAGAGCTTCCGGAGACTTCCGGAAGTGAGTAGTTTTTGAGGCTTTTTCTGGAATGCCGATTTTTAGAAAATAACTCCACACTCAATGATCTTATTGTTGCTAGCGGCAGCAATTTCTCTTTTCGCATAAATGCCATCAACTCGTCTTGTCATTCTCTTGCAATCAAGTACATATATAAATCCATCACATTTGTTCCCGTAAGTCCAGTCTCGATTTGCCATTCAGGCTTATGCCTCTGCCAGAAGTTGTAGGAATCGTGGCTAGCCTTCGCTCTCTTCATTTCGTCGACATTCGAGGCTCTCCAACCTTCATGGATCCATTGTTTCAATGAAACAATACAACCTGCCTTGCCTGTCGGCCCGTCCTGTCCGTCTGTCCCTCCTGCTAGGAACATGTCTGTATCAAGATCGGAGGAGTTCCGATCCACTTTCCTTTGGGAGATCATCAACAAATAATCCAAAGCCATTTCTTGGGCTCTACCGCCCTTACCCCAAGACTCATTCGCGAGCTTATTGATCGTAACCTCGCCTCCGCCAACAACAAGGGCTCTCCTCGTGCCAAGCGATGAGAGTTCGCGCCCGGCATTGACGATTTTATCTACCACGTCGTGAGAGGAACCTTGTAAATTACTTCCTAAATTGCAAACTTCGTAACCCCAAGACCTTGCAAGGTCAGAGACAGCCTCGATAGCCTTTGTATTGTTACCTATTACGCGGTTAATCACTGTCCTCGTGCAGAAATCGGACCGAGCCTCTGAGCAAGATCCGACCTTGGTCCGCAACTCTTGGCTACCAGGACAATCGTGCTTCCTCAGGATATCAAACATCCGATCCAGTTTATGATCATTATCAGCTGATATTGATGTAGGCCCGCTCGCTATATACTCAATAGGATCACCTATCACATCGCTTATGATCAAAGACAATATCCGCGAGTCATCGTGACCGCTAAGTATGTGCTTCGCAAGTTGTCCCCCCTTGACATTTGAAAGGCATTGTCTCACCTGATTCAATTCTACAATATCGGCACCTTGCTGAACCAAAACTCTCGAAAGCTCAAGTTTCCGATCGAGGTCAACGTATCGAGGGCTTGTGAGACAAGCTGAACCCCCACCGGAGAGCAAAACTATAAAGAGCGGATTTCGACCAAGGATTCTGTCCTCGGAGCAGGCAGACGACACCTTTTCCAACAAAGTTCTGGTTGCCCCGACGGAGTCTAAGTCTGGTAAATTGTTCTCTGCTCCAAACATGCACTCGATCCCAATTGAATCAAGGAGATCCTTTGTGCGTGCATCATTTTCATAGGTAGGCTTTAAACCGATTGGTAAGCTGAGAAGTCCTCCAGAGCACAAGTTTGCTAGGCCGGCTTGATTCGTTACCTCAGCCAGACCGCATGCCATTGAGAGGACACACTTTCCACCACCGATTACGTGGATATTGCTGTCACTCAAATCAAGACTTACGTCAGCTTGATGGGTGACCAAGTTTGTAATAGTGAGGGTTTTGTCTCTGATCTTAACGATGTCTTTGATCAACCTGATTGGGGACACCGAATCAATAGCACACTTATACAGCTCCAGTAAATCCTTACGATACTTTGAAACGAGGGAGCTGCTTTTAGACATCTTGCTTGTTGCGAACCTCAACTAGTTTTGGCGAGAAATGATCAGTTAGGTTGACATGGGCTTCGGCAATGTCTCATAGACGCATCCAACTAGCATAAACCAAATAACAACCTATCATGATCATGACAGGTGTCCAAGTCTACGTTAGTTTACCTAAGTCATATTTGTTCTTGAGCCTCTTTGCTAGTGATAGGAGAAGTGCGAGGATTTATAGCTGGAGAGATAGAACGCCAACAACTCGGCATCCCTCAATGAATGTTGCACGCATGGTCACCATGTGTTACGAGAGTTGGCGCGATGTTTTACAGTCTTGCGTCAGATTATTAACCTATCAGAGCGTTGAATCATGAACGAAGATGAACTTTTTGAACAATGTTTAGAGCAAGGGAGGCTAGCCTTGGAAGAGAAAGAAGTTGCTATCGGTTGTGTATTCTATCACAGGGGTTTAATGAAAGTGGTAGCGAGAGGTAGGAATAGCGTGAATGCTACTAAAAATGCAACGAGACATGCCGAATTGAATTGTATCGACCAAGTTTTGGAGTATTGTTCGGAGGAAGGACTGGGCCTAGACGAAATTTGGCCAATGATTGACGTATACGTGACTTGCGAGCCCTGCATAATGTGCGCTAGGGTACTCAGGCACCTTGGGGTGGGAAGGGTTGTATATGGATGCTCGAATGAGCGATTCGGGGGCTGTAGATCGGTAATGGACGTAGCGTCAACTAATAAGATTAAGGAGAATCCTCTTGTGTACAAGCATGGTATTAGGGAGCAGGAGACCATTAACCTATTGAAAACATTCTATCAGGGCGAAAACCTGAACGCCCCAGAAGAAATTAGAAAGGTTAAAAAGATGAGGTTTAATCGCGATAGTTCAAGTCCAAGTTAGGCCTGGTTATTTGTTGAACGTATTTGGTCTTGTAATTTGTTAAATTCATGATTTAGTGTGTTGATTGTCCTACAACGGATAACGTCGCACCACTCTTCAACCGTCAACATTCCCTCCTCCTTGGAAAGCCTTGCAAAGATGCAGCTTGAAGAGCACTCCTGGTGCTTGATCCAGGGATTGTCGTTGTCTGGATCCCAGTGGTCGAGTTTGATGTGGCATACAAAACATCTAACACAATCTGAGATGCCAGTGTAAAAGAATCCAGCCTTGGCCATGTTTTCCCTCGAGCATAAGGTGTTATCAGCATGCGGCCAACTAGTGTCATAGGAACTCAGTCGGCCCGTTTCAAGGCAGAGCTTGTTGCCATCGTCCAGCGGAACTGGGATGGTCGGGTTGCAAGCTACCGGCATGGGTAATATGATTCGAATAAATGTTTTGTGATATGTGGGGATATGCAAATGTCAGGTATGACTAGATAAACGGCGAGAGTGGCTGACATTTCGGTTGCGCGCGTTGCACGTTTTTTAGCATGAGATTGAGACGAAAAGCAGGGACGTGTAATGGCCCGTTGATGGGCGAGAAGCGGCCGTGTTGTTTCTCTTTGGGCTTCAAACAAAATTATTGCAACGAAAAGTTGGATCACTGGATGAGACTATAAACTATAAATATTTCTACCCCATAACGATGGCAATATCAATAACAATGGTAGGAGTGGAGCGGCAGCCTCACAAGCCGAGAAAAAGAGAGCCGCCCCTCCCTCCCCCCGCTCCTCTTTGCTTAGGCCAGAGTCTCTTATTGGGAAACTCTTCATTTTAATCTATTTGTTCGCTTCGATTAGCAGCCAGCGATGGAGGCGACCAACCGACCGATACTGGCCAGCCAGCGAGAGAGGCTCGGATATCCGGTTGGTCATAATGGTGAGTGGTGGTCATTGGCGCATTTGGCCGAGTGCAAGCTGGTTCGCGTGCCGCTAGCGACAGGGCTTGTTGTTTGCCAAACTCGAGCCGCCGCCACCATCATCACCGCCAGTCCAAAAAGCGGCCTGCAAAGCCAACTGGGCCAGCGAGGCCAGCACCCTAGTTGGATCGACAACAATGGAGGGCCAAGCGAGCGCGAGGCGGCGGGGGGGGGGAGGAATTTTCTCAAGAATTACAAAATTGAGCAGCCTGGGCGAGGAATCTAAACTCGGCTGGCGGGGGAGAGAAGAGTGGCATTGCCGCGCCTAGCTGATGCTCTTTCTCCCTTGGAGCTGGAAAGAGCCGCTCTCCATCCTCTGCCAACAGCCAGCCTCCTTTCAAGCCTAAAACTCATTCATCTTCCTCCAAACTCCAACATCATTCATCCATTTGAGCCGATGGTCGGCAAAAATGGGTCCGAGCCGTGTCCAGTAGGCGAACCAGCGGGCTGATTGCGCCGACAGCCAGTTGTTGTCGCCGATTCCACTTTTGCTAGTCTTGCTTGCGCCTCAAAAACGGGCGCCAAGTCATAGTTCTCGCGGCATTTGGTTTGCCATTCCAGAGTGTTGTCTTTGTTGTTGTTGTTGTTGCTAGCGCGTTTGCTGCCCACGAAATAACTAGACCAGAGCCTCTTATTAATTTTCAGCACGCGCTCTCTTCCATCAGTTCAGATCAGATCAGATCCCATCCGATCCGATTCAGCGCAAGTTTGAACCAGAGAGAGAGAGAGAGGAAGACTTGGCTTGAGGGTGGCGCGTTGGTCAACGTTGGCCGGCGGAGGCGCCGTCAGGGGACGCCGACAAATGTAAAGTTGGAAATTGAAAAGATGGGCCGCACGCGGCCCTAGTTCCATTTGCGCCTCCTCACTTGGGAGTTGGTTCGCGCGCCTCCATTGTGGGCGCTCTCCTCCCCCCCCAAATTTGGCCAGTGGACGCACTTTGGCTGGAGGTTGATCGGCGCCGGATCTACCTGGCGCCACGGTGGCTGCCAATTGCAGTTGCCGCCTGGCTCCAGCTGAGCAAGTTGCTCTAGGCGGCGCCGTTGTAGGCGGGCCAGTCCGCTCTTGGGCCAGCACAAATGTTGGCGCCCAACTAAAGTGCTCCCTCTCCATCGCTTTAGTTGGGCGCCCGAGTATGTTCGTTTCTTTGCAGATTTTAGATCCCCCGGATGGATTGTTGGTGGCGCATTTATTTGGCCGGAATTGAATTGAATTGAATTGGCGCCGGCGCTTGAGGAATCTGAGCAAACAAGCCATCCAATCAAGTGGATTGAGAGGCGGCCGGCGCGTGTGATTATTAATTCAGCTCCTAGTTGGGGCGCTGAGGCTGGCCAGTGGGCGGCCTTTGCGCCAGAAGCTGAAAGTTGATGCCCGTTTGTTGGCCAGAGAGCAGAGGGTGGTTGCCGCTGCCTTCAGGTAATCAGATGAAAGATTTTCACTAGAACTGGCGGGCAAGATAATGCATTTTTGTGCAAATTCAAATGATCCGCCCGCTCGCTGTTGCGTTCGGGCCGGCTGGATTTGCAGTCCGATAAGAGCCGCTGGCTCAGGGGAAAGCGCAAATAGGGTTTTTGTGGCGGCTCGGAGGCGCGCTGGCCGGTTTAGGGCGAAAAATTGATTTAGGCCAGCTGATGCTGTTTATAGGGCTCAAAGCAGTTGGCCGTTGCGTCATCATCTTTATCGCCATTCAAGTCAATGAGATTCAAGGAGAGTTTGCTTGCGCGCAAACTCGGCCGCCGTTGGGGCCGAGTTTGCCAAAATGGGCCCGATCTGGGCGGTGGGGCACTCTGGCCGCTTGGTGGTGCCATTATTTTCAAGGCGCCAAACTGTCCCTCTCGGCTTGAATGTCGTCGTTGTCCGAGTTTGCTCGCTTTTGGGGCCAGAGGGAGAGGAGGCTTGGGTTGGTTTGGGCTCGGGTTGGCTCGCGAGCGGGCGCAAGTTTGTAGCCGCGCGCGCGGGTTGGTTTGAAGAAAAAGGCGAGCGGGCGGCTTCAAATTTCACTTGCTCCGTTTGCCGGACAAAGGGCGCGAAATTTCAAACCTAGGCAATTGTTTTTCACTCGCTTTGTCTGGCCGCTCGCCTCCCTTCGCTCGCCGGCCAGCCAACCAACCAACCAACCAACCAACAACCGACAACCAACTCGCCCCCCAAACAACGACCCGCTCACTTGGCGCCAAGCGCGGGCAGCCGAGAGGGGGCTGGATGAAGCCAATTGATTGAATTGAAATTAGATTCTTGCCGCTGGCCCAATCTCGTTGCATCATCGTGCGGCCTCATTGTTGTTTTCAATTTCGCCATCAATTACTCGAACCTAGTGGACGCCAGCCAGTGGCTGCCGGTTGCCAATGACAAGCTGCGCCTGCTAGCGGAGGGCCGATTCTTTTGCATTTTCCATTCTTTGTGCGCCCAGATGGGCCGGCAGCCCGCTCGCCCGTTGCCAACGTCCACCATTCAACTTGGCCGCAAAGCGCAAACTTGGGGCCCCAAATCCGTCGGCCAGCGGCAATTCAATCGCACATGTGTTACGTAAAAGGCGAGCGCTTAGCTGGCGGCCCTTTTTTGTCCGTCCGGCTGGAAGGGAGACATCAAAGTCAGCTGACGCTGCCCTCCGCCTACTCGCCGCCCCCTCCTGGCCGGCGAGCAGAGTTTAGTTTGGCCGAGCTGAGTTTGACGAAGGAAGGAAGGAAGCGCAACTCAGGCGACGCACTGACAAAGGTTCAACCCGCTGCACTCATTTCAATATCGATAATTTCAAATTTGAGACGCCAGTCCTGGTGGCAGCCTGGCGCAAACAAACTGGCCAGCAAGCTTCCATCGAGTTACTCGTTTCGGGCCGGCCGAGCGGCGCGCAAACAAACTGCAGCGGCCGCAACTCGATACTGGCCAGCCCAGTTGGCCGGCTCCCTTCAGTGCACCGGCTCATCCATCTTGCAAGCCGCCCGCAAAGCTGGCCCAAGAATTGATGACAAGTTTCTTTTGCCTCCAAAGCGGATGCAGCGCAAGCGAGCGCGCCTAGCGACTTGCGACTCGCTCGGCCAGCGCGCACTGTTGGCGGCGAGCGCGCGCGGTGCGAGTGGCGCCGCTAGCTGCAGTGGACTTGTAAATGTATGCATTTAGGGCTTTCATAATTTTCAACAAAACTGTCCAGCAAGCAAAGCATTAAGTTGCAAGTGACAGCCGCTGGCTCTCCGCCTCAGCCTCAGCCTCAGCCTCGTCTGTCTAATTGGACAGCCTCCAAGTGGAGTTTGCGTTGCAACCAGTTTGCTTTGCTTGCGAGTTGCGCGCGGCCGCCAAAGCGAAACTGCCGCCCGTCTCGGCCAAGGCTGAGGCCGGCCGCTTTAATTAGCCACTGGCGCCGCTGCTCCACCTGGCTGCACACTCTCGCTCTCGTTTGCGGGCCCAACTCAAAAGCGACTTATAGAGAGGCTCCATTTGCAGCGACTGGCCAAATTGAATCTAATTATTTTGCCAGCCAAATAAAAATGTTGAGAACAAACTCGATTTCGGCACAATAAACAAATTGAATTTCAATTCGTTGCCCCCCAAAAGCTAGCTGGTGGCTGCCGGCCACTCGAGCTGCGAGGGATCAATCCAAGCAAATCGACGCGAGCCCCCAAATTGAATTGGCCGCCTCCGCTTGCGACGCTGCACTGGCCGACGGGCGCCAATCCTCGGCCAGCCTTGGCGCGGCCCTCAAAAAGGGGCCGCAGTCTGCAACTCCGCATCAGCTGGCCGGCTTCCCTGCTCACTTCCGATTTCTTCAAATGCAAACACCCAGCCCCTTTCGCTTTTTATCTCGCGCAAACCAGTCGCGGCAAAACTGGACCGGACTGGACCGGACTAGATTGGATTTGGGCGCCGATCCAATTTGCGCTCTGGGGCCGAGGGGGCGCCGCTGCTGGCTGTTTGCGCGCTCGCCCTTGCGAGTGTCGCCCGGCGAGCAAAACCCGTCGAGCGCGCGATGATTTTTCGCCCCCCCCCCTCGCGCGCGGCCATCACCGTCTACCTAGTGCGACGCGAGCCAAGTGTTTGTTTGGCCAAACTGGCCGGAGGGGCGAACAGCCACTGGGGCTCCACTCGAGCCGGGCGAGAGGCGGAAACGGACATCCATCGCTGGGGGGGGGGAGGGGGCAGGCTAATTCTTCAATTGTCTCTCGCGGGCCGCAAGTCAAATTAGGGCGCCGGTTGAAGGGGGCTTGTTGAGCGGGCTAGATGTGCCTGGCGCCCACCGCCGCTGGCCGGCGGCTCTTCACTCGCGGCCGCGACTTGGACGCTAGCTGCTCCCCTCTTGGGCAGCTCGCTCCTTGGCCCAGGGCGAGGAGCGCTCGCGCCGGCCAGCTGGGCGCCCTTTTTGGCGGGCGCCTTTATAATTCGAAAGGCCGTCGCCAGTGGAGCCGGCTGATTGGCCTCTCGAGTTGGGCGAGCCGAAGTTTGAGGGGAGGGAGGCTGAGCCGAGCTCCTCTTGCTCGTGGGCCCACTTCAGCTCCTTGGAGGCACAAATCTCGCTAGCCTCCGATAGCGACTCCAATGGCAGTCGTTTGGGCGGCCAAACGAGCGCCGGTCGCTGAAAAGTGTCCATTTGAGGGCCCTCCAGCCTTGTCGCTGCCTCCGCCGAGCGGCGCCTCTCGGATGGGCCGGTCGGCGGGCCTTTCCGGTGCTCAGGTGACTCGCGAGCGGGCGGACCGAGTTTCATGCCGCCTCGCCGGCTCATATATCAGCGGCGGGTACCGAATTGGCTCGCCGAGAGGACCACGACGAGCTGCAAGGCGGCCCAGCGAGAGTGGCCGCCCAAATTGGGAGGCGCGTGCTGCCTCAGCGTTGCAATACCAAAACACCGGCTTACAAAACACTCAAGCAAACGTGTCCGCTCGATAATCTGCATTTCGGGATCAGCGAGGCTCACAGTTAAATTCACAATAAAAAGCCGACTAATTTAGATTAATACCAGCCGAGCGAGCTAGCCGATCGGTTGGGCCGCCGCCGCCGCCGCCGCCGCCGCCAGGAGCGGGCGCGCCGAGCGGCCGCCCACTCGGCCCGCAGGAGGCGGCCGCGCAGAGCCGAGCAACGATGATTATAATAATAATAATGATGTCACTTTGGGGCCAAGATCTGGCCGAGGGGGGGGGGAACCGAGCGGACAGGAAACTGGCGCGCACGTACTCCTTGCGTCGGGCGCGATAATTTGCTCCGGCCGAGCTCGAGCCGGCGCCGGGCGGATAGTTGAGCAGCGCGGGCGGCAAGCGACCTTTCATATGCCAATTATCTCGAGCCGAGCGGCGCCACTCTCGGCTGGGCCGCCGCGCAACTCGCCCGAGCGCCGCCGCTCCTCTGCCGCCCAAATTGGCAGCCTTGATTCAAAATATACACAACGATGAAAACATCCATCAGTTGTGATTGATATAATCGAATTTGCATTTCACCTGGCGGCCTCCAGCTGCAGACGCGCGGCGGCGGTTGTTTGTTGCGTGAGTTTGGTTTGAGTCCGGGTTTTGTTGGAGGGGGGGGGGAGTTCGGCAAGGAGGAGCTTGCGGCCGTCAATCAGAGCGGTCAGCTCGAAAGCGGAGCTCCACGCGGCCGCGCTGACCCACTTCGCCGCTTCTTGCTCGGCCAAGAACTGAACAATGAGGGAGGCCTCCCCTTTTCAAGGATCATTATTTAGTTTGAATAGATTTTTCCTCTCAAATCTCGTGATTTATGTCAATTTATGCGCAATAATTGCGTCACCAGGAAGGCGCAAGGAGGCGGCGGCGGCGGCGGCGCCGTTTTGCGCGCGACAGGCCGAACGCCGTTCAAGCTGCTCGACTGTGGACGGGCGGGCGGACAGGACGGCTGGCCGCCGGGTTGGCCAGTTGCAATGGGAATGATAAATGTGGCACATTCATTATCGGCCCCCGTGCGCGCTTCCATTTTAAAGGAAGTCGCCCACGCGCGCGCGCCAGATGTCCGCCTGTGGCCCAAGAGCAGCCCCAACACTTGCGCTCTCCTCCGCTTGCGCCAAAAAACAATCCACCCAATCAATTACCTCGCCCACTACTTGTTGTTCCGGCTAAAACTTTTGTCTGCCGCCAAAGCCTGATGGTTGCTGTGTCACGCCTTCTGTTCTCAGTTTGCGCCGCTGCGGTTTGCTGGCCGGCCGCAAGCCTCCAGCTTGCTCCAGCTCGCACGGAGCAAAGCAGGCAACTCCAAATTAAAGGTAATTTGTCTTGTCATATTTGCGTTTGTTTAACGAGAAGGCGGCGGCCAACTTCTGTTTGGCGGCTCGGCCGCTCGAAGCGGCAAACTTGACGCCCCCAAGGAGGCAAAGCCGATCAGAGCGGCGCCGCAATTGACACTGAAGAAACGGATGAGTAATTGGCGCCAGTTGAGGGCCCCGCCAATTAAGCCGCCTGTTGGCTACATCTGTTCCACTAGCTCGCGCAACCCGGAAAGGGGGGGGCGGAGAGGGCCACTGCGACTATTAGCGACAAGCAGAGCGCCGATTTGAGCTTGCAAATTTCACAACACAAAAGGGGGGCCCCAAAACCAATCTTGGCAAACACGATCGAAGCTTTTGGGTGGCCAACGCGACCTATAAGTCGCGAATGATGAATATTCGCGCAGGCTAATTAGGGGTGCGCAAGACTTGGCGCCACTTCCCTCTTCGGCCACCACTAATGGACTTAGTGGCGGCTCGCTGGCCATTGGAGACAGTTGAAAAGTGTTCCAAGCGGCAGCACTTTCCCTCGAGGCAAGTTCAGTTTAGTTTCCAGACTCGAAAGGGAAACTTGGCGCCCATTTTGCTCGCTCCCATTCAGAGGGCAAAGCGAGCGGCTCGTTCGTTTAATTAAAATGGTCCGCTCGTTCAAAGGGGGAGACAGCGAGAGAAAAAGTTCCAACTCACCTAGCTGGACGCAAACAAACGCGCCAATTGAGACGCAAAGCTCAAATGGGCCAAGCGTTGGGCCCGTTGACACGTCGCCAACTTTGTTTTGGGCGCCCATTTTGGCCCAATTTCGAGCTCCAGGAGGAGTGGAGAAATTTTGCATTCGTTGTTTGCTGGCGGCAACAATATTTTCGGCCCAGGACGAGCGCGCTGCCTGTTGTCATTGGTCAAACGAAACCTCTCTCCTCCTCGCGCGCCGGCGGAAGAAAAGGTTTCACTCAATTTAGACGCTCGAGCGCCCGAAGCCAATCAAACTAAATGAAACGAAATGGAATTAGAACTAGAAATTGTTTCTTTCCCCCCTCCCCCTCGGCAAACCCAAAAAGTTGCGCGCTCAACTCAAACAATCTTCCCATTTCCGCTCACACGCCGCCGGCCAGAGCTTCTCGAATTTGGCGCGAGGAATCCGGCGCCATCACACGTTCAATTAGACACTGGCGCCGCTGTTTCACTTTCCACGTCCATGCAAACTTGGCCTCGCGGGCTAGTTTGCCTGCCAGCGGAGAGCTTATGCGCTTGCATAAGAGCGCGCGCGTATGGCCAAGTCTCGGCCTAAGTAAGCGGGCGAACCTTTGCTTGGCCGCCAGGACTTTCGCATGCAAATTAAGCACACTATATAGCCCCATTTTATCTTTCCATCTAAGATCCAGCCGGCCGGCCGGCCAGCGGCGGCGGTGGCGGTGGCGATTTTTGGCGCTTATTTTATTTTGCGCACAACAAATACATCTCGCCCATGACAAGATTCATCAGTTTCATGCAAATGCCCCCGCCGCCGGCTACAAATTTCTTTACCAATAGGCATCAATATCAATTCCGTTTCTAATCCAAAATCCAACTCCCTCGCTCGCATTCTATTGCAAGATTCGTTGCTCTCAATTTATTCATCTGTTCATTCAACTGTCAAAATATCAACTCTAATATGCATCGCAAACTAGGAGGAGGGCGAGCGAGCGAGCGAGCGAGAAAGCGGAATAAAACTTGCCTACAAGCGAGCCCACTGGCCACTGGTTGGCGGCAAAGCCTTGCCTCTGCCGCTGGGTTAACTAACCAACACCACATCTAGCAACCTAGCCAGCGCCATCAAGACCTAATACTTGGGCCCCATTTGGTCACTGATGCAAGAGACGCGCGAGTGCGCGGACGCGCACGCACGCACGCATTTGCATCGGCCGCACACCTTGCAGGCGCAAGTCGCGAACGCCGCTAGGCACCGATCGCCCGAGATCAAATTGATTGTCGCATAAGGGAATCCGCCGTCTGCCTTTCGAGTTTAGCCAATCCGCGGCCTTTTTCTTGCTAAGCAAACTCTCCCCCCCCCCTTCCCTCTAACTCCACAGTCAACTTATTTGCATTGCTCCTGGAAGCCAGCTAGCGCCAATGGACGCGCCAACTAAATACTGCTCAATTAGTTGCTTAGAATGAATAAGTTAATCTTTCCATTCTTCAGAATTAACCAGCGACTCAGTCGCACAACTGCTCGTTGCTCCACCATCAAAGCAAAGTTCATCGATCTAATGATTTGTGAAAACCCAATTGAGTTTCGTCCCTCTAGTTGAAACGTCAACTATACTAATAACTCAACTCTTCCACTTCGGTGCCCACGAATCGAGCAACTTATAAACAAGTGGCTGCGAATCATTAGGCCGCCGTCTTTCGACTTCCTCAAATCTCGAATCATTAAGCTAGTGAGCAGAAACAATTTGTCACGATCATATTTCTTTCTTCTAGACACTATATGTCAAAGAAGTCTATCCAATGATGAATGATCGACTATAATGCTGAAGCTTGCATGTAGAAAGTGAGGTTTTTATTCAGGAGTTTATATTATTATTCTATGTAAATTTTCAAACATCTCTTGTGGAGGTGGAGGTAGCGCTAGTTGTTTGGCTCTGCTGCTGCTGCTGTTGTTGTTGTTGCCTTGCTTGCTGCAAATCCGTGCTACCTAAGCCTCTAAGTGGGCCCGATAGGCTTGTCAGAGCGCTAGTGCCACTAGATCCGGATGCACTAGCATTCATGGTCTCTGTCGAACCGTTGCTTCCATTAGCAATGATACCACCACCGGTTGTGGAGTTGTTGCTATTGCATAACAACACCTGAACCAGCAAATTGAACAGGTTTCCAATTTCGTTCTTATGATCGTTCATTACGTGCGATTGAAGCCATTTGATCGACTTGAAACGCCTCTCGCAAATGGGACAGGCTTCTGTATAGTGGCGTAAATACCTGCTGTTGTTGGCATTACAATTGCTATTGTTCTGGGTGCTTTGCGTCCTTTGAACGACTGAACTTGGTGTATAGAGACTAGAGTTTACATTGAGTAAATTCCTAATCGGTGAGGGCGTTACATTGGCCGGTGAACTGGAGTTGTTGCTTCTGTTATTTCTTTCGACTTGGCTCTTAGCGGCCTGTGCCGACTTGTATGGTTGCGCCTTGCAACCAGTGGGTGGGGCGATGTTTGCTCTTCTTTTGAGGTCTTTTGCAAAATTGATCAAACCTTCAGTGTCATTTTCGTTATTGATAGAGGAACCTAATAGAGACCCGTTGTTCGTGTTGCCCTTATCGCCAGAGCAATCAATTGTTGGAGAATCGGTGGTAGCTGTGGCAGCTACTGTTAGAGCAGCTCTCGCATTACTCTGCCTGAATATGCCCTCGTCAACCAAGGAGTCACGATCACTGTCGAAATCTTCATCCTCTTCATCCTCCTCTTCAGCAGTCTGCCGTTGGTTAGGATCACTACCAGACTCATAGATTTGAGCCGCTTGATTTTGAGCGTTATTGTTGAGAATTGTATTGCAATCGTTGACTTGATGCTGCTCCTGTTGCCGAACACCTATCATGTGCTGCGTTATCAGCTGGTTGAGAGTTTGGTTCCTAAGATCCATTGCAGTTTGTTGTCGACTATCTAACGACTGTTCCTCAAGTTGGTGCTGGTGGTGTTGTTGCTGTTGCTGCTGAATTGCCATCATTGCGGCTGCAGCTGCAGTGGGATTGAACACAGCAGCAGCATTTAGCAAAGCTTGCTGACTTTGCAGTTGATGGTGAAACTCGCTCATTGCAAGACGATTTTTATGCTGCTCGATCGAATGGTCAGCTAAAGAATCCCGATCGCTAGTGTCCTCTTCAGTATCTAGTGCTTCATCGTTCAGCGAAAAGCACGGTGGCTGTGTCGGCTGGTGTGATCGTTGGCCAATTTGCTGCTGTAAGGTCAAAGGGTTGAATTGATGCTGCTGGGCCAATTGGGCCGCGAGAAGAGGATTACTGGTTGTGGCAGCGAGAAGCGCAGCTGGAAAAGTATCATGCAGGTTCGGGCCAGATATATTCGGATTGATAAGCTGTGGTGGCTCCAGTTGCGCTGGTTGGGTTGGCTGTTGTTTTTGGAGGTCAATCTGTTGAGGTTGTGATTGCAGGTTTTGTGGCTGTTGACGCTGCTGCTGCTGCTGCTGCTGCTTATGTTGCTGAAAGTGACCAATGATAGAAGAGGCATTCAGATGGTCGCGTTGTTGCATTGCTGCAGCTTTAGCAGCTTGGGCAACTTGAAGGGGATTGAATGCGGCCGACGCGGCTGCTGCGTTCATGAGCGCGGCAGCTTGGCGGCTCTGAAGCTGGTGCTGATTGAGGGCTAAATTAAGGGCAGCGCGCTTTTGGGCGTTATTGAGCGAATAATTGGTTAAAGCTATGGCAGCAACTGCTGTGGCTGCATTAGCCGCTTGGGAGCCCGCAGGGCCATTGTTGAAATCAGTTATTCCGTGTGTGTTCGATTTGTGCACTTTGAGAAAGTATTTTGAGCAAAGCTCCTTCTGACATATGTCACAAATCACCCCGCCACTGTTGGCCGCCTCACGTGGATAATCGTCCAGGTTGATTCCGTGCATCTTCTGCATGTGTGTTTTCATGAAGTACTTGTTGCATAATTCTTTGTTGCAGATGTTGCAATAATTGGCTGGTGCACCTGGCGGCAGTGAACGTTGAATATTTGGAAACTGTTGCTGTGATGGCTGACTCTGACTCTTCAGCTGTTGTTCAGCAGCTGTATCATTCTGTTCATAAGAGTTCGAACGCTCATGATTCGAGTCCTCCGAACCGATGTCCTTCTTTGACTTATCATCCGGCAATTCGTCGACATCCGGTTTGTCGCGATTCTGCAGTGCTGGCATGGTAACATTCAGTGCAACCACCTCACTCACTCCTCCCTCATCATTATTATTTCGTTCAATTTTTATTTTCTTCATTTTGATTCGATGCTCTTGAAGCGTTTACTTGCTTGATTCACATTCGTTGATTGTGGACGTTATAGATATAGAGAAATTTTGATTTTCAGCTCATGGGAATGTGACGATTCTGTTGAATTTAAGACATTTTGTGTAATTTGCTTGATTTGGTCCAGTTAGTATAGTGAATTTGATTTCCTTTAAATGCGGCTTATGCTGCCACCTCAATCACATTGAAAAAATTTTGATTTTCTGCTCTTCAGTACTCGTATTAATGTCCTTCTCACATTCAATCTGATTAAATTACTTCCACTACCGACTAACTTTGATTCTGTTATACTTGCATTATCGTCTTGATGTTTGGTTACTATCTATTTCGAGGGGAAGTTAGATGAGGAAGCAAACTCGCTCATGTAAGGAAAGAAGGACTGGAAACTTGAAAATAGTTTTCATCCGATGCTCAATATTTCAAGCTTGTATCTCGCGATTGAGGCATCAGTTTTCGACGATTAATGCTGATATTTATCTCCCCTCTCTCTCGTTTTGTCTCTCTCCTTTAAAGATTCTAGTCTCTTCGTAGCCTCGCTTTGATTACAAAGCTCGAGTGGAGTGCAAGAATTGGTCGGCGCTTTTGATTCGGCAAATGAGCGCAAACTTAAAATGGTTTCAAATGGACGAACTAGCGCTGATAGTGGTGATTTTTGATTTGATGCTCATATAAATTGCCTTTCAACTACTTAGTATTAACCATCTAATTTCTCATCTTCCCGATAGAGAGATGGCTGAGATGTGCTATTGACACACTTGTTGTAGTTTCAACGATGTTTGTTGTACTAGCTAGATTCAACTGAAGACGTAATATTATAACAATGACAAGTCTTGCTCATCTTAAAGCTCCTTACTGACTAGTCATCACAAATTTCAATTTTGATTTTTGTAGTTTCCTCCACTTTCTCGTGTTACTCTAGCAAATTTTCTCCTTGTGCTTGATCAAAAAACTTAGACTCCCCCTTCCTACTTGTGGTGTGAGTCCAAAGAATCTATTTACCAAGGAGTAGATGTGCGATAGTAAACTTTTCCAATATTGTTACTATAATTAACAATATGATAAAGCCAATGAATTTGAATTGATTGGCTTTGCAATTGATTGCTATCTTTACTTTGAAAGCTATCTAAAGCTTTCAAGAGTCTAAAGCGACAGTTGCGACTGCGACTTTTGATGGCAAGCTCGATCAGTATCTGTCGCTCGGTATCTTAGTTGTGCTCTCAGTTGATATTCTGGTTATTATGCTAGAGTGGTTGATTCAGGGCTTGATGTTTGGAGCTGTTGAATGCAAATATGTGTTCCATTTGTCACATCCGATCTCCTACTTTGAACTAGCTTGCGTTGAACAGGATTCTTCTGCTCATGTAGCGAGACTAGAAGCGAGCGAGCGAGCGAGCAAGCAAATTTCTTTATAACTTGGTGATGATGACGATCGCTATAAGAATGATGATGTTATTGGTTTCAATGTTTGCTCAGTAAGAACGCCAAGGGGAGCGAGTGGCATCGGATAGAAAGCGGCGAAAGCTTGTAGGAACAAGAGGAAGAGCAAGCTTGATTCAATTGATGATTCAAACGCGAATCAAGTGCTCTTTACGCCAATTATTTAGCCGGCCAGTCAATTTGTGATGTTTACTTGCCAGAAAAGTTTATCTGGATCTACGATCTTGGTTGTGTATTAATTGAGCGATGTAAAAACTGTTTAACCAACAAACAGCGCAAAGTAGTGAAGTTAACCAAATTGCTAGCTAGTCTTTTAGGCGATTCAAGAGCGAGACTTCGAGGCCTCGGCTAGTAGAGTGTTCCATTGGTTCTATCGAGCTTTGAGCAATTTGAACGTATTTAACTTCTCTGAAAACACTAACATCCACTGAAGCCCTCGATATACTGAATGCGCGCTCGCTCGTGCGCACATGCGCTTATATGTATATATATATACACTAATCGATGGATGTATATATATATTTATACATAGACATTTGTGTATGAGAGTATGTATATTCGTCAGTATACTTTGATTCGAGTTCTCATAAACTTTTCAGTGCGCGCATTTGATTGCCTCCAATTGAATACAATCTCTAAACCATCAAAATTAGGCTCAATCGGATGGATTTCAGTCTGAGTTGGGGCGACAACTTGTGGATTATGGTTTAGAGCAGTGTTGTAGGAGTTGTTTGACAATATTGATGGCGCGCTTTTGCGACATTCGCCCCACTCTGTCGCCCTGTCGCCCTTTCTCGCACACTTCCAGCTAAAGGGAGGCTTCCAGTTAGCTAGCTAGCTTGCCTGCATGCTCTCTTTCTATCCTATTGCCCAATTGAATTTAATTTGCTGCTCAATAGGATGAGGGGGCGGCAAACCTCGAAGCTAATGCACAGGGTTTCAATTGACTATAGAGAAACCTTTTCAATTAATAGAAATTTACTCCGCAACTGTTGGCGGATTTGATGTCTGGCTAGAGGAAGCTAGCTCAAGCACTTCTTCCCCCGACTAGCTTGGCTTCAGATGGCGACATTGAATCGACTTAATAACTTGTTGATGACTCGCTTTTTGTTTAACTTCCACAAATAAATCGTTGAAGAGCATTTCAATGGAGCTTTTCTGGGGGAATGCAACTGTTGCGATGGTTGGCTCGCTCTCATTCGTTGTTCCTCTTATTGATTGACATTAACATTTTTATTACAAATTTCAACTTTTGAGCGCTCTCTTGCTGCATTAATGTCTTTTGGATGATCCGTTGTTTCATTATAGCTGAAGCTTTTGGTTATTGCTCCTAATGTTGGCTCAAATTCTAACGCAATAGCTATTGTCATCGGTTTGCTCGAATAAAAAGGAGAAGAGGGGAGCTGAATGTGGGGTTGAGCAGTTTCCGTTTGCGCTAATTAAAACTTCACTCACACCACTTTCGCCAGGCGCAATCTCAAATTTGCCGTCACTTTTGCGTTCTAGCCCTCATCAGATGCGCGATTGCGCGCATAGTTGAATAGAGACAATCCTTGGCCGATGAATTCAAATTGCCGCTAGAGGTGGATTCAATATTTATGAACACTTGTTTACTCTCCCCAAATATGCGCGCTGACGGATGGAGAGGTGATGGTGATGGGGGTGGTTGTCGTCTGTCCTCTCGTTCCTCTTGCACAAGCTGCTTTCGTAGGCTCGCTTTCGGCAAATACGATGCAAGATTTTACAACAACTCGTTAGCGCGCTCGCCCTCGGCTTGCTGGGCTCTCTGCGCCAAGGTTATCTGGGGCTGGCGGCTCTGAAGCGGCCGCTTGCTAGCTATAGCGCCGAGTTGCGCCGGATCAGCGCGGCCATAAACTCTCAACTGTTGACGCCACCTGGCTCAAAGCGCGATTATGCGCCAGCCAAATCAGCCAGACTGGACTTGGCTCCCGAATACGAAACTCGGGCTGGTTTCGAAAGCGGCGGCTGCGGCGGTAACTCCAGCGGCAGCCTAGGCGCACATAGACTCAACGCGTGCCCCTCACTTCGCCCTCGTCCACTCCTCGAGCTCGCGCTCCCGGCCGCTCCTCTCCTTATCTAACTCCTCTCTCTCTTTCCCTACCTCTCAGTGCCCTCAGACTTCCGCTCTGGCGCAAATTGGCGAGCTTGTGGTGCAAAATCAAGCGCCGCCTGCTAAGCTTTCCTCTCGGCCAGACTGGATCTTGGTGATATTTTGGGCGGCGCGCGGGCGCGCTCGACTTGCCAGTGCTTCAATGCGCGCACTTCGCCGCGAAAAACTGCTCTGCCCAACGCGAAAAATGCACGGCCGCTTCAAAAAGTGTAAACTTTTCGCTCTTCGTTGTTCGCTAAAATTCGCCCGCGAGCCACGTCCGACTGGCTGCAAACGATAGAAGCGGCGGCGCCAGTTACAGTGGCAATGGCAGCACCCAGCGAGCGGCGGCGGCGGCGCTGGCCAGTCCAAGGAAAACACTCTACACGAGCACCATAAAACCCCCAAACTCTTCGGCCGCCCAAAAAGCTCCCCTCTCTTTCGCTGACTCGCTTGCTTGCGCCACTTCCTTGCTGGAGCTGAAAAAAGCGACCAACGCGCACCAACTCGCCCCTTCTCGCAAAAACTCTCGCCAAGAGCTCGTGCGCGCGAGCCTGCGCCAACACCGTCCGCGCACGCGGATGATGGCCGCCAGCCACGACGACGCAATTGGGGGCCCCCCGCTCGCGCGCGTGTGGGGATTTTTCTAATGGTCAGCGAGAGCGGGGCGCGCACACAACGCGCGCGCAAGAGTCCGACGATTGGCAAGAGGTTTGCGCCCGCGCCAGGCGCAGTGCAATTTTCACTTTTCAGAGTGAAAAAATCAGCGAAGTCCCTTTCTCAAAAACTGCCCCGCCATTCCCCGCCCGCCTCCACCAACACACAAGCCCGAAAGCCGACGCCCCCCGAGTTAACAAAACTCCCTGTCGCTAGTGGCCGGCAGCTCGCCCGTCCGCTGGCTCCTCCGTTCGCTTGCGCTTGCCCAATCTAAACGAGCGCGCGAGCCGAATGATTGGCTCGAGAGAGAGAGAGCGAGCCAACGAAGCGGCCTCACAATGACCACTTGCGCAATGTCGCTATACACACAGAGGTGGGAGGGAGGGAGGAGGAGCGGCGGCGGCGGCGGCGCTCAGCTGACCAGGGCGCCGCTGCGCAATGTCCGCCTAGCACGCGACGCCGTGGCGCCTTCGCGTGCAAAACTAAAAATATTCCGCACACATGCACGCGGGGGGAGATTTTAAACGCAAGAGAACGGGGAGGAGGAGGAGGCCCCTCAAAAAAGGGGCCCCAAACTCGGCCAGTTGCCTGCCGATTGGGCGGCCGCTCATCCCATCCGCTAGGCCAACGCGCACGCCCAGCGGCAAGGCGAGCTGTGTCGTTGTTTGCGGATCGAAGTGTGTGGCAAAAATAATTCCGCCAGATTCCTGCAGACGGCGCCTTGGCTTCCGGGATCAGCTGTTCGCTGGGAAACCATCGTGAGGGTGGCTTGTTTGTAGCGCGGCGGCTGATGGCCACTGGCTGTTGGTCACCACGTGTTCCTATTTACAATTTAAAGGTCCCCCTTTCGCAAACGAACAAACCACAAGACTCACGCAACGTTCGGTTTCTCATTTGACCGCAATCTATCGCGCAGCCATTGGGATGGACCCAAAGCCAGAGCTCGACAGTGGCCATAGATGGCAAATGCCAAAGGGCCATTCTAACGGCCAGCATGAGTTGAGGATCCTGAACTCGTTCACGAGAAGGAAGGAACCCTTTGTTGCAAACACGCCCAAAGTTATCAAGTGGTACACCTGTGGGCCAACCGTCTATGATGTGGCCCATCTTGGCCATGCCCGTTGTTACATTACCTTCGATATTATCAGGCGGATTCTCGCAGACTATTTCGGATATCGGATATTCTATGTAATGAACATAACTGATATAGATGATAAGATCATCAAAAGGGCGCGAAGCGACTTCCTATACAGCAAATATGTTGACAATTTTCTCCAAAACAAAATCGGATGCCAGCAGTTGCTCCAAGAGTCCCGTTTGGCCATGGAAAATTACCGAAAGAGGCGAAGTAGCGAAAACGATCCCCTCAAAGTTGAGATGGTCAATGCCATTCTTAGAAGCTCAGAGGAGACAATCGAGCAGCTCAAGCTTGAGATCAACAAGCCGAGTAGCAAGGAGGCACTTAAACCCTTATTGAGCAAGCTGAAAGATGTGATAGCCGACGAGCAGGATGAATTGTTGGCGCATACTGTGACCGAACCTCAAATTTTCAGAGTTTTGACGAAAAAATATGAACAAGAGTTCAATGAGGACATGCAAAGGCTAAATGTTCTTCCTCCAAGTGCCCTAACCAGAGTCAGCGAATATATTGACGAAACTGGAATCTACATCAAAAGATTGGAGAGCAACGGTTTTGCCTACCGTTCAGAGGGCTCGGTTTACTTTGATACGCTTAAATTCGATTCAGATCCAAAACACTCATATGCAAAACTAGTCCGCGAGGCGTTCGATCAAAACAAAGATATAAATGAAGCGGAGGGAGAGCTATCATCAACGCAGCAAGGCGCGAAAAAATGTCCCAACGATTTTGCTTTATGGAAGAAATCTAAACTAGGCGAGCCAGTTTGGGTCACACAAGATTACGAGCCCGGCCGACCCGGGTGGCATATTGAATGCTCCGTGATGGCAAGCCACTTACTCGGAGAGAGTATCGACATTCACTCAGGTGGTTGTGACCTGAAATTTCCGCACCACGACAACGAGATTGCTCAAGCTGAGGCATATTACAATACCGGTAAAAATTGGGTGAACTATTTTATCCACTCCGGTCATCTCACCATCTCAGGTTGTAAGATGTCAAAGTCTTTGAAAAACTTCATCACCATCAGACAGGCACTGAAAGACTACACCTCAAGGCAGCTCAGGTTCGCTTTTTTGGCCCATGGTTGGGCTGAGACATTGGATTATTCGCCGAATACAATGAAGACTGCGCTAGCTTACGAGAAAACGTTCAAAGAATTCTTTTTGAACGTTGCCGACACCATAAGGCGTCGCTCTAATCTTTTGAACTCCATTAAGGATGCTAGACTCTGCGATGTTTTCAACAAATGGTCAAATGATGACATAGCGCTAAATGTAGAATTTTTGAAAGGTGTAGACAAAGTCGACGCAGCTTTGTGTGACAACTTTGACACTCGATCCTCTTTGAACGCTCTTGCCTCTCTCATCAAGGAATGCAATAGGAGGCCGACTGCTGATATTATGCTACTGAGGGACGTGGCCTGCTACGTTGAAAGGATACTGAACATTTTTGGCGCTGACTTTAGCGACATCAAGTTCGACAAGCTTTTCTACCTCGAACCATCGCTCAAAGCACCTGTGTCACCCAACGATACGGGCTCATTGCCCTCTGCAACAAACTTGAAGTTTGTCGAAACTTTGGCACAATTTAGGGCGGATATTCGTAGGATTTCCAAGAATGATGACCCTAAGCAAAGTATCAAACAAATACTTTCCCTCTGTGATACAATGCGAGATCGAACACTACCCGATCTTGGTATTAGATTAGAGGATAGAGAGGTCAATGATGCTCCGTATGTGTTGAAAATCTTGGACCCCGAAACACAAGCTAGAGAGAAAGCCCTGTTGGAAAAGAGGGAGCACGATAAACAGGTGAAGGAAGAAGCAGCTAGATTGGAAAAGTTGCGACTGAAGAATAAGCGAGAGGACAAGATGAAAGTACCACCAAGCGAGATGTTCTTATACCAGACAGACAAATATTCAAAATTTGATAGCGATGGAATTCCAACGCATGACCATACGGGTAAAGAAATATCAAAGTCAGCCTTGAAGAAGTTGCAACGTCTCCACGCCGAACAGGTGACTAGGTACTCGAAGTATATCGCCGACCAAGAGCTCACGAAGTGATTCGTTCGAACTGAATAATAAACTTTCTGCAATTTCGAGCGGACGTTCATTTTTTTTTTGGATCTGTTCAATCAACCAAGAACAGATATATCGACAAGGATGTGATACGCCCATAGTCTTGGCGTTTTCGTTTACATCTGGCTCAGAAAAGTCCAACTTGATGGCTTTCATGGTGGGCTGAATTGTTCAATGGCCAATTCACACGTGATCCCTTTGGCCTGGTCAGGCCACTCTCATCTATTTTAGTTGTTAGATACAAGTACTCACGACTAGAATAATTTTCTTGAAATTAGAGTCCATTCAACCCTGGCTTCTCTGTAGATGGCTGGGTGTTCGCGCGGGATGTTCAGTCCACAGTCTGTGGACCACAGTGAGAGTAAAACACAGCGTTGATGTGCCCGGCTCCGATTTTCGAGGCAAAATAACGCGGTAGAGAACGTTCTGAGGGGAACACAACTCTCATCCGAAATACTGTTCTACTTCTAACATTGTCGTATCACTTCATGATTTGTCAACGACATTAAAAACTGACATTTTGTTCATACGTGGTAACCCAATATCAAGAGAGAAATTGAAAATTGTCGCCTAGAAGAACGTTAATTCATATGAACTCACTTGGAGCATTTCAGCCCCGACAATAATCTCTAAAAGGCGCCCTACTAGGATCAGTTCGGACAGGTTACTTGCAAAGCTACAAATCCTTGACCAAATCAAACAACATGCAAACTGTCGCGAGAGAAATGGCACAGATGCAGCTGTCTCCTCATAATGTTGACAATAATATGCAATCATCGATAGGTAGGCAGCCCATCACCGAAGAGTGTGCCCAACTTTGGATCAATCAACTTGACCAGTGGACTAGCATCTTCTACAACGACCCTAGCTCTCAAAATGTAGCTCTATGGCAGGATGCCCAGGCAAAATTGGTCCAATTCCAGAAAATTCATGACCCTTTCGAACTGTGTACCCATATCATCAAAAAGAGTCGCAATCCCTTAATCTTATATCAAGCAACTCTGTGCCTGAAAAATGCCGTCGCAAACGATTCTAAGAAGTTCGACATGGACGAGTTGTTCAAACTGTTTCAATTTTTGTATGAGTTCTTGTGCTCGCAAGCTTTAGAAAATGATATGTCCATCAATGAGACAACGGCTCTGATTTGTGCCATGATTCTGAAAAGGATTGCCAGCGAAAGAACTAAAACTTGGTCCGCTATGGACATGATTGTTGCACTCAGTAGACAGAACGCGCCGAACTCTGATAAGGAAGCCGACAAAATCACAAACGTTATAACGGCATTATGTAACCACATCAAGGATCAAAATGAGGATCTTAGCAAAAAGATTGCCTCTGCGCTGATGCTCAGCTCTCTGTTGCTCGAATGTCAGAGAACGAATCGATCAACCTTGTTGGGTATACGAGTTTGGAAACATTTGAATGCAAGACGTCTAATTGAGACTCACTTGAAGTTCATCACCGAAGCATGCCTTGCGACTATCAACTGGGCTTTCTCATCAAACCTCCTCAATCCATTGAACCAAACCCGCGAAACTCAAATCCTGTTCCATCTCGTCGGCACTCTCATTCAATGTGTTGAGTATTCTCTATCGTTCAATTCAACTGACACTGGCTGTGGCACTAGTGGCGATAGAGTTCTAAGAATCATACAGAGTAGAACAATCAACATGTTGTCACAAACACCAGAGAGTGATCAAAGACTCAAAACCCTTCGTGAGTGGTGCGATCTGGTGATGGCGCCTAGTGTCGTGCAATTCCTCTTCAGCTTATACACAACTATCAAACTGATGATCAATTGCGCTCCAGGTTGGGATTGGCCTGCCAATATATTGAAGAACTGCTTGAATTGTCTCTACTATCTGTCCGATATTCACAACTCGATTAACCTAGAGAGGGACGATACGTATGCTGAGTTTGTGGGCAATCTTATGCTTGGCGCAGTCAAAATAATGGAGGCTGAAGTACAAGGAATCGATGATAGCTTCCAAATAGCTTGTCTCATCACCTCAATCTCAATGCATACAAGTGAGACTCGAGATACAATAACAAAGATCAAGGCTGAACATTTTGTTCCTTTTTTAGATGCAGCCCAAAGATTCACATGTAAGGTATTCACTCAAGTGGCATCAACATCATCTAGCGAGGAGGAAGAAGAAGAGGAGAAAACTGTCGATGCCTTGTTAGACTTTTGGTATCACCTACTAAGGAATATCGAGGCAGAAACGAGATATTCAGTGTCCATGAACCCTCCCCAGACCCCCAAGATATCGACTGACGGGATGAAGGCCTACTCCCGAGTAATAGTTGAAAGTTATATTTCCTGCCATCTTCACAAACCCCTAGGCCAAGTTTCTCCAAAGCTAAATGCAACCATCCAAGAGGTGGATCTTGATCAAGCAGATGAGCAAGATGACAACAATATTCACGCTCAACAGCTCGTCTCGTTCGGAATGATAGCAAGATTTGATGCTCTTCATACATCAAAGTTATTGATTGAATTGTTGAGTACTCGCGTTGCACATTATGAAGCCCTATTGACCCAGTTCATTAGCACAAAATCTGATCCAGATGGTGTCCAAGATTGGGAGTACATCAACGACGATCTCCACTGGTTACTGCTTATGTTACAGCACTATCTAACCCAAACTGGCTACGGGGAAATCGGATTCATGTGCAACGAAATCCTCAATGCCTCAGTAGCTTACAAAGCCAATGTCCAGAAAACTCTGCAAGGCTTTGAGAACTGTGATTATAGCTCGCCGGAAGTGGATCCAATAGTTCGGCTGGTTTTAATTACCCTCAAACTATGCCAGATTGAAATGGGTATATGCCAGAGCGGAAAGATGAGTTGGTTAAGTGTTCAGACGAACGCATCCCTCACAACTCTTCTCTCTAGGTTCTGTCTGACCTATTTGTATCCGAAAGAATCAGATTATTCGGTGATAAGTGAGAGCATGAACTATTGCTTCGGGCACGACGCTCCAACAGCCGAGAAATTTCTCAAATACGTTGTCGAGCATACTTGCGGCATCATCATGTACATGAAATCAGATCCTCACGTAGTGAAGAAAAATGTCCAACTTTTAATCCAACTATTGATGTTCCACGCGAACGTTAAAGATGTCATAGCAAATGCTGAAGACGGGAGCATGATCAAGACATTTATGTCTCAAATGAGACCGGAAAATCTGACAGGATTTTCGCCTCGTGTTGCTAAATCAATCATCAAGTTAGCAACACGTTTATTTGTTGAAGAGGACGATTGGAATAAGCTGATTGAGTTCTTTACCAACAAATGGTCGGCCATTATGTCTTGCATTCAAGGCCAACAGCATCAGTCTGAAGTTGTATCAGCCAAATTTCTGGAATTCTGTGACTTTGCCATGGGAGTTTGCGAGGCTTGCGATGACGAAACGAGTGAACGTTTATTTGAGCAATTATTGGTTCCGATAGTGAAAGCTTTGCCCACAGTTTTACAGGCTTATGGAAACTTTGAATGTGTCCCCATCGCAGTTTTTGAGCTTTTGTACTATATAGTGAAGTTACCTATGGTTAACATAACTACTTGGGAGAGCCAGGCTGCTAAAACTTTCTACGAAAATTGCAAAGCTGTTATCGAAACGTATTCACAGATCGCCGTAACGCGAAAACGCGGCACGGAAGAAGAGGATTGTGGAGACTTGATCGCTCTTATAACCTTTAGCCATGAGGTCATGAAGCGCGATTGGGGAAACTCTTGGGCCTCGTGCGACGAGGTAGTCAAATATGCAATGGAAAAGATAAGCTTGATAATGGAGCCGGCTTACTTGCAATTTCCGCAAATTCGAACTATGTATTACAGACTGCTAGTCTATCTGGTTGATGAAGATGATCGTCTGGCAAGTCTGAGTGACAATCTACTCAACACTATAATCTCTAGTATCCTGCTCGCCCTCCAGTCAAAATTCGATCGCGACGTAGATAATCACACCTACACCATTATCGGGATTATATGTCGAATGATTTACCTAGAGAAAGAAACCCAAGTCTCGGAGCGGCTCTCGAAGTTTATGGCTCCAGTTTTACCAGCTTTATTCCACGCTACACTGAGCCAAGGGTCATTCACCATAAACACAGAAACGGCAGAACTTATAGCTCCAGCTTTATTTTCGCTCCGTTGCTGTTTTATGGATGTATATCAATCGCTGGTGCACGATCTCATCGAAAGACAAGAGGATCCTTATGCCAAGTCCAAGATCAAGGAATTGTTCGAAAGCTTGGAATCAAAGATACACAAACTCACTTTGAACAGGTCCGCCTGTCGCGAATTCAACTCCCTGTTTGTGCCATTCTTGGCCGAACTTCACAATTACGTAACAACTAGATGAGAAAGCTAATTTCGAGTGCTACCGTTACCTTTCCGTGCGAGAACCTCATATCAAGCGCAAGACGTTCGCGCGTGATCTACAAATTATGAGACTCCAGCCACTTCCCATTGCCTGAACCTCATGTACAACTCTGCCCATCACAACAGACGCAATCCCCAGAACAGAATCAGACTATCTTTTCCAGAATTAAATTCCAACAGATGTTGTGGCTCTTTGATCCACGTCAAATTTTCCGTGAATAATTTTCAAACTTTTACCATGATTTGCTTAGCTTTGATGCGGAAGTGAGCCGCATCGTGAATGGGTGTTGCAAAGGTTGCTGAGATTTTTGGGCCATTCGCGAGAGGGCGTCCCCAAGTGGGAGGTAACTTTCGTGCAGTTGACGGCACCCCTCTCGCGGGTGTCCATAATGTGCGTCAGGCAACCTTCTCTAGTTTGGACTAAAGCACGATAGCGTTCATTCAGGGAGGCGCTCAAGATGGCCATTTGTAGGAGGCGACCCTCTGATTCCCACAGAGAGGGCCAAGTCTTGAAGGTCATATTCGGGAGAGAGAGAATTGCGCTTCGTGACCATCACGAAAACTTCGACCACCTTCGGCGAACTTATTGTCATCGCATCCGCATGCGACGACAAACAAAACAATAACTTGATCACGAATCTGTTCGAGGATCGTGTGAACCCAGCCAGCTTAAAAATAGGCACCAGGAGGCGTTTGCTTGCGAGCAGATTGACAGTTTTCTGTGGGCTGATTCTGGTTGTGTCAACAAGGGCGGTCAAGCTAATCAAGCCGCAAATGAAGAGCTCATAAAGCGAGGAGCTCTAGGAGGGTTGGAAGATAAATTGATTTGGCAATTAGTTGTCAGCCTCTGGCTTCATTGCACATGTTGACGCAATTAATTTTGAGTCGAGCAAACTGAAGCAAGTCGCTAATGTCGCCTACCTGTGCGTCCGCCCTTAGTTGTAGCGGCTAACATGGAGGCTCCATGATCAGCACAGTTAACATCACTACATGGAGCTGTGCAGATGGAGGATGAGCATAACTAAAATGCCATCTCGCCAGACGACTGTAACTCACCCACCTGATTTCAGTGGCTCAGTTTGGTTGGCGCCGGCTTGGCCGTTAGTCAGTCGGTCTTGCTAGCTGAGCGAGCCCATGCAGAGCTGCAATTAGTATGTTTGGGCGGGAGCGGCTTTGAAGGAGGAGCACGATGATGATGGTGAGTGTTGAGCTTCTTAGTGGATTTTATCCAGGCGAGTCGCCCAAATTTGGTTTCTAGCTGCACGCAGGCAAGCGGCGCTTGTCTCAATGCCTTGAGGCTCATTGGCGCTCCCAGCGAGTTGCCCATTCAATTCTATTAGCTAATTCTAAATGGCAAAATTGAACAAGAGTGGCAGCCTAACAAGACAAGCACGACACCGGCCGCTTGGCTCCAATCCGCTCGAGCTGGCAATTTACTAAATTAAACTTGCATCGGAAAGGGAAAACAATCAGTTCCAAGGCCACCAGTCTCACTGCTCACCTGTTGCATCGCTCGGCCACTGGAGCTTGTTGCTTCATCTATCCACCAACAGCGCCGGGAGAGTCAGAGGCAGCAGCACCACCATCAGCGCTATCGATGGTGCAGCAGGTGAGCTAATCGAAATTCATGCGCTATGGAGGGTGGAGAAATTACACACCACCATCGCTTTTATTTCGCCAACGCTCTCAAGCTCGGGCGTGTTTCATGGGCGCGCTTTGTAGGTGCGCAACTTCAAGCTAGGCTAGTCCTCGTTGGCTCGTGTGGGAAGCCATGATAGGCCTACGGTGCTGACGGTGTTGGGGTGCAGGCAGGCGGGCGGGCGGGCTAGCTGGCTGGCGGACTAGTATGCCTGCCTGCAAGCCTGATGCGCCACCAGGGCCGCTGTTTGCGCCGTCGGCCGGAGACTCGGCGCGAGCGCCCGACGAGGATCGGGCAAGTTTGATGGATCGAGCTGGCCAGGAGGGCAACGGTCGAGGGTTGCTCGGCCGCCAGCTTAGGGTTGCGAGTCGGCCGGACTGAGTCGGGCCCAGCCGGCCGATGATGAATCCATCAAGATTGAACCTTGCACGCTCCATTTACATGGCTCGGATGGCAGCAAACAAGTTCGGATTCGATTCAATTATTGCGCAAGAGAAGGCGAACAAGCTGCCACTGTTCAGCAACAATGCCAACCGATTGCTAACAGACGCAAGTTCAAGCTCGAGCAACAAACTAGATCGTGGAGGAAAAAGAGCCCCCCGCTTCCTAGTCCTCTGTTTCGCCTCCATTGTGCGCCCCCACTGTTTGGCCCCGCCTTGTTTGGGCCTCGTAGACTCCATTTTAGCGAGAAATCTCTCTCCCTCATTTTTCGCTCCAAAGGGAATAGGAATTTCTGCAAAAGCGAAGGCGGATGTGGCGCCAACATGGGCAAACGAGAGATTCTTGGGCCAGGCAGCCGCGGCGGCGCTCAATGAGTTACATAACAATCATGCTGGGCAGAGCGCCGGCCGCTAATTCAATAAGCGGCCGCCTACCTACTTGGTCCACCTGCAGAGCCGCTCAAGTGTCCACTTGTGGTTGCAAACGAGGCGGCTAAGCCCCCAGAACTGGCCGCCAGATCCGGAGTCGTCGGCTGCGGTTGCAAGCCTCAGAGTGGAGCTGGAGCTGGAGGTGAAGCTGAGCCTTAGCCCGCAAGCGCAAGCTAGCAAGGCTCAGTGGCTCGGCCCGGCCCAAGCGCGTACCCCCCGCCTTCTCGCCGCGGGTCAAGCTGTGTGTCGTCTTAATTGCCAGTTTGTTGCACCAACAGGGCCAGGATGTTGGGCCAGTCTAGGCGCGCTGCGCTCGCGCCGCCAGGGCCGCAAGTGGCCGGCCGGCCAAGGGCACCTCCATCGGCTGTCTATCAAGCTAGCTCCCCATGGCGCTCTTTGTCAGCCATATCGTTATGTGCTCATGCGCGCTTGGCTCCTTGGCCATTCGTGCTCGCGCCAACAATGAGATCCTTCCAATCCCCCCCCCCCTCCAAATCTAGCTCGCCGCCCCGCAGCCAATGGCTCAATGTCGTTCCTCCGAAGATTGTTCAATTGGCGGATGATTGACCGGACGCAATTGGAGGCGGCCGAGCGTTGGGCATAAGTCGTCCAGTTTGCGCCGATCCAGCATTGCACTCGTTGGGGCGCTGATTGGATTTTGCAATTGGATGGCCATTGTGGGAGCTCCAACTAGCGAGCTTCGGCTGATATTTCGTCTTGCTTTGCGAGCGGATTGATAGGAGGAGGGAATTAGATTCTCGCTCGGGCTGCGAGGGTAAGTTTTATTGGCCAAACAACAAGTGGACTCAACGGCCTATTACTCGGCCAATTGGATGCGCCGCCGCCGGTGCAGTCGGTTCAGTCGGTGGAGCTGGTTCAGCCGGCGCAAACGGTGGTGGGTTTTGGTTTGTTTGTGGCCGATTGGGAGCGGAGAGAAGCCAAGTGTTGGGAGAGTTGGCGAAGGCGGCGCGTAGATGTGGCTGGAACTTGCGCGTCAGGCCCACTCTCAGCGGCTCGCTCAGTCCGAGAGTCGGGATTTGGGGATTTTAAGTTCAGCTTCCAAGTGCAGCTGCCGCCTGGATTGAGGAAGCCGGCCGCTCGCCTCTTTGAGGGCGAGGAGATTGAGAAAATTGCACTTCTCGTTTCGTGTCCACCTATGGCGGCTGTGGGCCGGCCACTTGTTGGGCGGAGGGCTCACTCGCAAGTCGCCCCCCATCCCATTTGGCATGGCGCATTAGGCAGGCTCGGACGCCAATGGCCAGTGCGCCGTCGCCGCCAATATCAAGCCTCAGCCTCAGCCTGAGCCCCAACTTCAGCTTCAGCTTCAGCTCCAGCTCCAGCCGGTGCACTTGGCCCTCCAAAGCGCTCACTCCGGACGCCATTCGATGCTGGCCAGTCGGAACGAATCGGCAGACTCTGGTGCACAAACAACTAGATCTTCCTGCTGCAGCGCTTCCATTTTGCGACCAACAAAGGCGCCTCTCACGTTGCGCCGCACCGACCAAAGCGGCACTAACGAGCCGCCGACTCATCTGCAACTAGATAAACACTCTCAAAAAGCGCTGGCTGCCAGTTAAAACCTGCCCAGCAAACCGGCCGACTGACTGACAGGCTCCCAGCGAGGGAAGAACAAAGAAGCCGTTTCAGTTTTCTCTCGCCTCGCAAAGCAGCCGGCCGGCCAGCCCATCGGTCGCAACCCTCGGCCCATCTCAACTCCATCTGCCCTTTGCCGTCCGCCTCCCTCCAAGTTCGCGGCGCCAGGCTTGTCCATCGGTGGGCCAGTCAGCGCGATTCCGGGCGCCCCACTCGAGGGCCGGATAGCCAGCCAGCCGAGCGGGAAAACAATAAAGAGAGGCGATGGAGAGGCGCCACCAACAATAACAAATCACAGCCTGCCAGCGAAAGCAGGGGTAAAAACGGCCCACAGTTGGGGTAGCGGCAGCAGCTGCAGCAGCGCCGCTAACAACGAGCAAGCACACAGAGACGGGCGAGCGAGCAAGCTGCGCGCAGAGAGGGAGAGAGAAGCTGCCTGCCAGTGTTGGACTGAGCGAGCCAATAGCAAGTGAGTGGGCCGGTTAGCGAGAGATAGATCGAGTTGCTGCTGACAAGCGTTGTCAAATCGCATGTTAGTTTTGGCAGTTGGCTGAGAGAGAGAGAGGGAGAGACTGGGGCCGGCAGCCGACTGAGGCAGACTCAACAAGTATTCCTGCTCAAACTTTCAATCTCCTATACACTCTCGCAACTTCAACCAGAGTTAAGCGGCTCTTGCCGCGCTCCATCCACCTGAATCATCTGCCTCTAGCACCGGAAAGCACGTGTGCCTACTCCCGCTGCCCGGCAAAACAGTTAACTTATTGGCCCAACCAACCAACTAGAGCCTCAGTCTCGTCCAACTCACCAGCAGCCAGAGCCAACAAGCAATCAGCCTTGAGCGAAAATGAAGCGCGAGACTAAAGCCAGAGATAGAGAGGCGAACAGTCAGCAGGGTGACCGCCAACAACAACAACTGCTCCAAAATAGCCAAATAAACAATAGCAAAACTATTCTCGCCCAGGAGGAAACTCTTGAAAGTGGGAAGAAACAAAAGATGTCACATTGTTGCATGAGGGGAAGATGGATTTTATTAATCTCAATGACAATAGCCTTAATTATAACTGCCATTTTAATTGCAATGTTCACCGTAACCCTGCTGGAAAACGAGGACCAATGTCTGAATAGCTTCCCATTCCAGCAGCCTAGTTATCGGTTATTTGCCACCAAGACCTCATATTCAACCGCTTACAATTATCTCAACACAACAAGACGCCAACAAGAGAGAGATCCAGCCTCATTGCCGCCCATCTTCTCCAAAACTGATTCCCTAAAAACACTTCACTATCGCTTGACCTCTAGAGGATCAAGCTGCAGAGTTAGACAGTTGCACTACTTTGGCCGTCATGCCGCTAGATTTCCGAGTTCCGATGCAATTGGTAATCTAAACAAACACTTGACTAACGTTCAAAATCGTGTTGATCTCTCAAAGTTTTCACTAAACACTAGCAACAGTAACAATACTAACAGCAACAAATCAAACTCGACCAACAACGTTTGTTTTAACCCGCTGGCTCAATACAAACAGTGGAGCTCGTTCATGTTCCTAGAACAAGGCAATCTCGTTATGGACTCTGGTGCCGAGGAAACTCAAACTATTGCACAAAGGCTCAAATCAATATATCCCGAAATGTTCGACTCGAAGCAGGTAAAGATTGAGGTGGGAATCACTGAGGAGATTAGAACGGCTCAAACCGCGCTCGCGTTCCTGCAACAGGTCGACAATTTTACCCTCGGTTTCTGCAACCTTGATCAATTCCCATCCGGGGACATCGGTGACAAATCAAAAGCAAACGAAATTACCGACAACGAATGTTACAGAAATTTTATCAGAACTCATCGCAAAGACAAACTTCAGTTCCACAAGAAGTGCGAATCTTATCACAAAGAACCCTTTCCAATCTTACATAATTTAAACCTCAACGAGCCCAACAGGACCAAGTTTATCTCCTCCTCAGTATCAAGGAAGCTTAAACTTTCGAAGGATGACTACCTTAAACCAGATGAAACCAAAGCCCTATACGATATTTGCAAATATGAGTCAGCGTTCTCCGGCTCATCAATCTGGTGCAACTTGTTCTCAGACAAGGATCTTAAATTCTATGAGTATCTCAGTGATGTTGACGATTTCTTTAATCAAGCCTACGGTCATCCGGATCAGATGCGTTCTGCTTGTCCGGTTACAACTGAATTGATGAAATCTTTCAAAGCAATCAGAGCATCACAAGACTCAAGCCATTCGCAACCAGAGGCTCACTTTTATTTTACACACTCCCAAGTGATCCAGAAGATGCTGGCCGCCAGCGTTGATCTCGAGCAAGATCCAGGTTACGCGATCAAGAGTGTCTTGGAACATTTAAATGCTGGCACTTCACCTGACTCACGACAGTGGCGAACAAGTTTGTTCACGCCATTTTCCGCAAACTTAGCTTTCACACTATATGAATGTCCGAAGACAAGCAAACCTCCGACATCACCTGACGAATACTTGGAAATTGACGTCAGCGAGAGTCCATTCAAGGTAATTGCGAGCTTGAACGAGCATCCAATTTTGCTCGATGGTTGCTCTGATTACGTTTGCGATTTGAATGAGCTCACGACTGACAGCCGAATAGATAGAGAAAAACGTTGCAAATTAGAGGATATTTGTAGAAAAGACATCAGGGTAACCTAGCCAAGCAGGTATTCACTTTCAGTTTCGCAATGGTTTCAAGTAAATTGAGCTGAAACGTCACCGGCTTTTTCCGAATTATTTCATCCCGAATGTAAAAAACTATGAATAAAGTCTATACTTACACCAAAGAGAATAGATGAAACAAGCTGATAGCACCTGCTCTTGCACCTCCATAGCCCGAGGTCCAGGCAATTTGAAGCCCGTTGAGACCGTCATGGTGTGAGCACTGACGAGGTCCAAGTTGAGATTCACCTGCGTTCCTTTATCAAACCCTCGCATGCCTTGCCCGAGGCTCCATCTGAATTTTCGCTATTGAATGTGGCGAGCGGAGGAGAGCCCTATTTATCTTGGCCGATCAGGGTGGCAATTGAGTTAGGTGGCGTGCTGAATATACGGGTCATACTACTTTCAGGGTAGGCGGTTGAAAGCAATTAGCCACCATAGGAGAGCAGTTCGATGAGCCAATTCAATGAGTCAGGCGCGATTCCTTTTGTTTATTCGGCTTAAATGATGAACAACATGAATATGCGTAATCACCGAGTTCCAGGTAAGCTCCTGATGTGCCCTCAATCAGTCTTGGACTGAATTATCTTTTGCGCCACCGAGAAGGTTGATGGTTTAAGCAGATAGCCCCCGTCAACGAACATCTCGTGTCCGTTTACAAAACTGGCTTCGTCAGAGATGAGAAATGCTATGGTGGAGGCAATCTCCTCGCTGCGACCAACCCTCTCCTGGAGGGTAGTCACATTCATCAATTTTTGCACAAGCTCATCATTCAAGCCCACCCTCCCGAAGATCGGCGTCAGAACTGGACCCGGACTGACAACGTTAACCCTAACGTTTGGTGCTAAGTCAATGGCCAGACATTTGGCGAAGATCGACATGGAGGCCTTTGACATGCAGTAAGCGTAGCCTCTTTCGCTCGGTTTGATTGAGGCGACGCTCGAAACGAACACCAAATTTCCGTTGGCCTTCTTGAGGTGCTCCACTGCGCTCAAAGTGGCGCGCACCGTAGCATCGGTGTTTATGGCCATTACCTGACGGTAGGTTTCATAAGAGCTTGGATCATCACCGGCCGATTTGGTGAAAATGCCCGCATTATTCACGAGCACATCTAGGCGACCAAAGTGTTCAATCGTCCTTTTCACCGCCACCTCCCCATTGTCCGGGTTGCTGAAATCTAAAACCAGAGTCAGCGGCTACGGATAAGAACGAGCGACCCATTAGATGAAGATTCTCCAATTAAGTTGAGACATCTTATCAATTACAGCTACTGACCTGGAATTTATCTGGCGACAAGTCGACACATTCCTTGCCAACTCGCTCAACTTTCTCTTTCTTGCTGCCGACAACCACAATTTTATATCCCTTCTTGGCAAGAAGCTTTACGGTGGCTTCGCCAATTCCCGAGCTACTGCCTGTCACCAGTGCTACTTTTGCTGTTTCGTTCATCTTGATTACGGTATTTTATCCCTATAGACAGTTTGGCTCTTCTTTGTAGCTTTGCCGGAGGGAATCTGAATAAGATGGGAGGAGAAGGAAACTAGGAGCTTGAATGTCACCTTCTGACTTGGAAGCCCAAAACAACGTGACTTTTAGGCTAGATGAGCGAGGTAAACAGGTTTACTCTGTAATAAGGGTAAGTTCTGCTCAGGCTGTTCCGACTAGTCGATATTCCCATTTTGAATGGTTGGGCGGAACGCAAATGGATTCCATTAGCTCCATGGATATGAATACCATCTAGGAAGGTGTGTTTGCCCGAAATAGTTCGGAGCAGACCGATAATTGAACGTCCAAAGGATTTCGTCCGATTTCGAGTCGATGTGCCAACTCGGATGTTATCTTGGTGCATTTGCACCAATAGATTGAATCAAACAGCGAACTGCTCACGACGAAATGAATGTCAGCCGCTCTCGCAGAGGCTCAGGCTGCAAACTGATCCTGGCATTTTATATTTGTCACAGGAGACATATATTATTATCATAAATTATTGCCCATTTTGTCAGGCAAAGGCCGAGGGAGTAGAATTCAGTGAACAAAACTGTTTCAACTACAACATCGCAGTCAAACGGCTAACGATGATATAATCATCGAACTGATCTCTGTGAGATCATGATAATGGTTCCTTCCATCACTAAAACTCTTGCCCCAGTTAGAGAATTTCTCAACACAAGTGTCAAGCTGCTAGAGCTCTATCCGAGGATCAGAGTTAAAATTCCATGTTACGGAATTCAGCCATGATGCCCTTGACTCGATTTTCTGCATCAGCTCGAACAACATCAAGACTGCCTAGCCCAAGATCCTGCTCAAAATGCTCAAGATCGATCGGAATCGGTACGACCCTACTGGGTGACCAATCATATACGAAGTCTTGGCTACAGAGCTAAAAATGAGGCTGGTTACCTGATTCCCGCTCATCCGCCGTGTTGCTCTAACTGGTGCTGGTATCTCTCTTTTATTTAATCCGTAGAGTCGCCGACCGCGAACTGTGATGCAGCTTGGCCTCTGAGATACGACAGTGAACTGAAATTGTTTTATTCAGTGTGATGTGATTTCATACGAGAGATTTCGGGCAACCGCCCATGTGCCCCAGCTCGCACGGCTGTGGTGGCCGACGACCCGATGGCCACGCCTATCCTAGGGTCATTAAGGTGGCGTGTCGGGTAGAGTGGCAAGAGATCGTTCATCCCAAGTTGGGATTCCCAACACCGGCTCGCCCTTCGCTCGCCTGTTGCTGCGCCGCAAACTGCGCTGCGCTCGCCCACCAAAGATCGCTAGGCCTCAAAGTCTTTCCCAGAATCAGTATTGTGCTCGGATTCAGAATTTGATCTAGTGTCTGAATTTAGCACGGACGCCGGCCGTCTTCCCCTCTGTATCTCCTTCATGGTAGCCAAGAGACTCTTGACTCTGTCATGCCTTTCGAGAAATTCCCCTGGTTCCCGAGTAACTCTCCATTCGATGCTTAAAAAGAGGTCATTGAGTGGCTTCAGCAACCAACTTTCGAGCGAATTTTCTACAACCATCTAAATTGACAGTGCGTGGGCTGTCAATCTATGTGTATTTTCTCTGAGATATTCCATGGCGCGAATTGTCCAGGTAAACCCGATTCAAATGGGAGCATATATAATTATTGGACCTACCAAGCTCGTCTTTGCCTTTCCTAAACTGTCTATCCGCCATCGATCAAACGCGATTCTCTGTTGCAGTTGTTGAGAGCTGAACGTACGACCATGAGGATACGATCAACTACAAATCTCGGTCAATCAACGGGTCTCAATCTAGAATGTTCTACTATTAGAAACAAGATATGTAGCTCAAAGATACAACCATTGAACTGGTCTCCATGAGTTCGGGATCATGATTCTTTCCAACACCAAAACTCCTGCCCCAGTAAGAGAATATCTCAACACAAGTGTCGAGCTACCAGAGCTCTATCCTGGGATCGGAGCTATCATTCTATGGTGCAGCAGTTCGCGAGTTGACTCTTCTTGTTTGTTTCGGCTACCCTTTCAAATCTGAGTTTGTGGACAATTGTGGATGTACCAAACGACTAAAATAAATAAAACTTCTTCGCCTAGTTGACGACATCTCTTCGTCTCTCTGGCCGCGTTTGTTTACCCGTCCGTCTGCCCGAGTGTCACTGAATCTAGCTCATGACTTTTCGAACTACCGATTGTTTGGGCAATGATCATTATGATGAATCCGCTTAATTGCGAGAACCGATGACGATCAACGTTGCACAGTCGCAACGGGAGTCATGCATTCGGCCGTTCAACTCATGCACGGAAAGATTAGGCAAATTGCGCGGCATTTTTGCCAGCGTGGATATGTAATATTTGATATCTAAAATTACTACTATTACTAACAGGATTCGAATAATAACGCTAAAATTCGACTAATCAATATGTTGGCTGTCAAAAACGACAAACTTCTCTCATCACCTTGAACGCACGTTGTCTGGATCTTTAGGGAACAACTTGATATTAGCAGCCATCCGCGGATGTAACACGGCTTTATATTGAAGCTTTCATTACCCGGTTGACTCACCAGCTCAGATATTCCTAATTCACATCGAATCCAAGATGGAATCGTTCGATACTAGAGCTGATAATGATTTGCTCGCGCGGAGTAGCCAAATGGTCAAAACTCTATCCAGGCATCACCAGCTTTTCATGGACAGGATAACCCCTCATCTGGTAGCCAGATGGGCCTTCTCAGCATCTATCTTAATGTTATTTATGTTAAGAGTTGTGATTGGCGAAGGCTGGTATGTTATTTGTTACGCCTTAGGAATATACTATCTAAACTTACTCATCGATTTCCTCAGTCCCAAGATGGACCCAGATTTCCAAGCCACTCGAGAGGATCTAGATCCAAGCTCTGGTCCTTCACTGCCCACTAGAGTTAGTGACGAATTCCGACCATTTATAAGAAGACTACCAGAGTACAAGTTCTGGTATTCGGGAACAAAGGCAACATTGATCTCCTTGTTCTTATCCATGTTCAACATGTTTGACCTTCCCGTCTTTTGGCCCATACTCCTATTCTACTTTTTCTTATTAACCTTCCTAACATTGAGGAGACAGATAAAGCATATGTACAAACATCACTATGTGCCATGGACAACTGGCAAAAAAAAGTATGGGCAGGGTTAGCTTCGAAAAGAGCGTCAAGTAAAATAGTTGCGAGGAATCGGTCTTTCTGTACAATACTTTATTTTCCAACTAGCGGCAGGTGAATGAAGTCTACTCTTTCTTCAAAGCACTCAATTCGTCTCGATGAAGGAGGAACATAAGAATTAACTAAGAGAGCGTAATGAGTATTGTCTAGCCCTGACAACTAATCGAGATCTCCTTCCTTCAATGAATGTTACCGTGACGTGAGGTTTCGAATAAATCTCTGCTGATTTCGCAACGCTTTATTCCCTCCCTTGCGTCAAATTCAAGATTCTCATCGCAATTCGAGTCTTCATCTCATCGATGTGATGTTGCTCTAGAGTTCTAAGCAAGCTCGATGTGTGGTCCATACGTTCCTGGAGTCGGATTAATTCTTTGGTAACAATGTTAGTTTTCAATCTGATTATACAGAGATGCTAGGTATAACTATACTAACTATCTAACAGAAGTTTAATCGTTGCTGAGAGCTCCTTGGAACCTCGTTCTGTCTCATCTGAGATGACCCTCAGTCTTTCCTCCTCATCTATCCGCAATCCGCATGTTGATAGCCTGTCCATGGTGAGTGGCGAGTGGCTAGATCGAGTGTAAGCATAAACACTAGATAACTGTGATGATGGTCGCCTAGCAACAGAGGTTATTGGCGCCACAGGATTCATCTTTTTCACGACAAGAACTGTAATTGAAGTTCATTTTAATGAATGTATACAAACAGTAACAAATCGAGGCCTGTAAACCCGGCCTGACCTCTAACGGTTGCGTCACCTCGAGCCTCGACATCTCGTAGAGATACTGAACTGCTCGTTGGTCATAATATATAAACAAATGCCCGATTTGTTAGTCCCACTGTTTGATTGGTTCTCAATTAAGAGTATTATATCGTCGACAAGTCATTCATACCAATTTGCCCAGCACTTTCTCGAGTCTTTCTAGCAGGATCTCTGAGTGCTTATCAGTGAAAACCAAGGCAGTTCGAACTCTCACTGACTTTTCACCGCATCCACCTGCATAGATGCCGTGTAGAGCCAAAAGCTCGAGCGCACGATCTCGGGTTTGTCCGTCCTTGAAGTCGAGGGCACAGAAGGTCCCCTTTCCACGAGCGTTCGAGATTACGTGGCTGTATTTGTCCTGTAGTTGATAAAGACCCTTCTGGAGATTCGCTCCAATTTGTTCAATCTTCTCAACGAGATTTTCAGTCTGAATAACGTTTATAACGCGCTCCAACATGATCAATTTGCCCGGGTCACCCATCCAGGTGTTGAAAACTCTGTAAGCTTGCTTAGGCCTGAAGGAAGACTTATAGAAGTAGCCTCCAAGTAGCATCTTCTTACTGAATGTAACAAAATCCGGGGCATCATCGAGATTCCAATGTTCGTGAGCCCAGAATTTGCCTGTTGGTCCGCACCCAGTCTGAACCTCATCAACAATGAAACCGATGTTGTAGTCGGTGCAAATTTTGCGAAGTCCACGGAAGTAGTTCGCTGACCCATGGTGATCGCCACCCTCGGACTGAATTGGCTCAACAATGATGGCTGCGACAGGATTTTTGTCCTTATAGTCGTGAATGAGTTGTTCAACATTAGCGAGACATCTTTGGTCTTCCTGTGCATTCTCCTGCTCGTAAACCTCGAGCGGATACTTGTAGCGCGGGAATTGTGCAATCGGCCAATCGAACGCGGGCACATCCAGTTTATGAATAGCCTTTGAATGGGTACAAGTCAGGGCTCCAAGAGTTCTTCCATGAAAACCACCGTCGAAGGAGATTGCTGAGAGCTTTGGAGAACCTGGGGTTTGATTGTAGACCGTTGTATGCATTTCTTCTGCTGTTGGGGGCGCGCCATTACGCTGCAAGTCACGATAGCGAAAGAAAGCTGCCTTCAATGCGTTTTCAACCGAGCAAGATCCACAAGCCATTGTCTGTACTTCGCTAAGACCTTTTGGAGCTACAGATAACAAAGCGTTTGATACGCGATCTATGAACTGTTTCGGAGGTAAGAAACCTAGACAAGGTCTGTTTATGAACTCTGCCATATTCGATTGATCTTTGAAGGCATCAATCAAAGCAGGATGGTTGTAACCCAAGGGAATCGATGAAATCTGTGTGATTATATCCAGGAATGTGTTCCCATCTGCATCGACAAGGTAGTTTCCGATAGATTTTTCGTAATCAATAAAAAGTTTCACTGAACCCGTTTGTTGTATCTTATCAAGGGACTTAATCAGCTCGAGAGTTCTTGGTCCGGGTAAAGAGGCTGATATAACCATAGGTCCGTTAGGTTCCATTGAATGTTGCACCTCTGTCGAGATATTACTAACTGGATTTGGTGCTGCCGAGATCGCCATATTTCGTTGCAAAATTCGAGTTGTTCCAGGCAATCTAGCCGCAGCGTTGGGGGCCCATTCGCCACCGAAAAGAGTAAAACCCTTTCTCCAAACCTTGATCATCCTTAGATTCAATCTGAGCCTCGGATCAATATTTCTTAAAACTTCAAGTGGGCTTCTCCTCTTATTGCACTGGGTTGCTAGAAAGACGTTTCATTTCTTGAGCTTTGTAGAGATTTTTATGGGAGGCTGGTTGCAATATGCTCTAATGTTGCAACACAATCTTTATAACCCGAAATCTATCAATGGTGATTCATTACGTCACACAGGTGGCGTACTTGATAACAACAACAAAAACAACAAGCACTATGCAGTCGATTTCGAGTTCTGCATCGGCGTCGCGACTCTGTGACTCAACATTTGCTGTAGGTTTATTGAATCACGAAGTCGATTTTCCCAAAGCAATTGAGCAAGGTATAAATGCACATGGAAGATGGCTGCCAATCATGTGGCAGCCATGAGGAATTCTGCCAGACAGGCTCATAGTAGAACATCTGAGAAACAAATGTCTGAGTGCACCCCCTCAACATCGATCAACGAGTTCTCTCAGCATAAGTCTGCTAGTAGCAGTGTAGCAGATCATCTATCAACTGAGTTATTCGCTAATCAATTGAGGATAGGTCAAAAAGAAGCCCCACAGGAGGCTAGAGAGACCAGCAAGTCTGCTCTATCAACAAGCTTGACAAGAATCGAAACAGTATCAGATATCGAAGATTCCCTGAATGGAACTCTGAGCCAGCTGGCGACGCTAGAAAAATTAGAGACGAGATGGATGGACATCAATACAAACTTGGAATCTGTGCTGATTCACTTGCAAGAAAGCAGTGACCAGGTGACCAAAGCATCTGTAGAGTGCACCAAATCTCTATCGAATGCCGTAGGGACAGCATGTGATCAGATCGATAGCCAAATGAGGGCCTTGTATCACTTGATAACAAAATGCGACGAGCTTACGACCCGACTCAGCGCTTCCGATTCATTCCGTGACGAAATTAAAACTCTTCGCAAATCGGTAGAAACCCTGGAGGGTCTATACAAAACTCGGCCACAACCAACCAGAGAGCTACCTTGAACCCATAATTATACGACAATCAATTCGTTCAATCTTTTATTGAAGGGCACCAACATGCGTCGAATCGGTTCCTCACCTGAGCGTGTTCCTTTCGCCGAGCGAACCTATCATTGGCGCGAACACAAACTTGATGTTGTAGTAGTCGCAGACCCGAATTCCACATTGATTTATAACATGGTGCTGATCATCAGCAACTCGGTTCTTAGTTCATGTAGAAGAGAATACATTGATTGAAGTAAGGCCATATGCACGTATTTAGCTTAGGATGTGTTTATTATGGCCATCTCAGCAAGACTTGCATTCCATACCTGCCTAGAGAGAATTCTTTTATAAAAAGGAAACAGCTGGTCCAGCTCCCTCCTGTGACAGATGGGTCGTGTGACTGCCATCCATGTCGGTATGCGGCTGTATTCACATGCCGCGTGTATATCTATGTATATATATTTATATATGTATTTACAAACTATTCATTTCAAATGTTCCATCTTACTGGCTTGAAATTAATTCAATCTTTAAATTATTGAGCAGTAGTCTCTGAGTCCCAATATCTGATCTGTCAGCGACTGTTCAGTTGGCGAACCTTGAACTATGGATTTGTTCGGCGTTGTTGGTCTAGGTGAAGCGCGCGACGACGATCTAGAGGGTGTTCTAGATGGTTTAGTAATGGGTTTGCTGGTTGAGTTCCTGTTAGATTTCGTTGAGCTAGTTGATTTCTTCTTGGTGGCACTGGACGGCTTGGCTGGTGTTTTAAAATTCTGCTCGTCGCCCGCTCCTAGCGTGAGGCTCAATTCTCGGATTGGTGATATTGTGGACCTGTTGTTGGCAGTCGATTTTTTGGTCGATTGTGGAGTTGCTTTGGAAGCGGGTCGTTTGGCTTTAGAAGATGACGAGGAACTTTTAGTCTTCTTTATGGACGCTGGAGTTGTTTTGGCATTCGAGGATTTGGGCCTTGGTGTGCTTTTGATGGGCTTCGAAGCTCGTTTAGCTGGGGTGGCGGGTTGCTTGGCCATGTCGCTTGGCTTGTCTACAGTGGCTAATAGCTTGTCTGCGTTTTTAAGAAAAGTGTAAAACACGTAGTCTAAATAAAATACTAACAACGACAACAGCAAGATGACAACAACCCTCGTTGCTCAATACATCAAATTTATGGCGCTAAACCGGGGGTATGAGGGGAAACCGTTGGATAGTGGCGGTAATGGTGCTGCTGTTCCTGCGCCAAAAACTGCGCTTCTGTGCGGACTGAGATGGAAGCGAATGAAAAAGCATTAGGCTAACTGTTGTCAAAAGAAGAGCGCGCTGAGCTCAGAATGCCCCTGAGCGGCTCGCAGCCAGAATACGCCCAGTGGGCAGGATAGCAGTGGCGCCAATTCTCTGGCTGGCACAGTATTTGTTCTTGGCTTCTCGCGTCTCTCGCGAGACATTGGTTGTGCATCGGGTGTTTCTCATCGCAAGTTACCCAACATACTAAACTTCAGAGCACCTCAGACTATGGAAATAGCATACCCGTGTCCGGCATATCAAGGCTCGCGTCCAAGATGCAGCAGAGTCTGTTGGTTTTTACCGGACTCGCATCTTAAATCTCTAGGTAGTCATGATAACAAGCGGCAACTCACATAACTCGGAGCCTCAACGATCTGCTCGTATAAATGAGCCTCTTGCTTCCAATGAATCTGCCACTCGACCTCCATCTGGCTATGTCACTAGAATAACAGCTCTTTAACAATTTACGTATCGACAGTAGATGTTAGAGGCACTTTCGGTTTGAACTGTGAGTAAAGTAACTTGAAATCACGGCTTCGTTCGAACTGTTTTGTCAACTCCTCGTTCTTGGTCGGTTTCGTGAGATTGAACTCTGCATCTAAAATGCTGGACATTATCTCGAGGCCGAAATAGCGCGGAAACTCTCGCTCTGACTCGATCACATGACCGAATCCATTATCAAGCCTATCGAAACAAACCCAGAAGTATGGCAGGCCTTTTGGTAGGTATCGCTGGATTCTCCGTCCGTTAGTTCGAATCAACTTTTTGTTCAAAGACCACTCCGTTCCGCTACTTTGTAGCGCGCTCTTAAAAGACATTCGTGCCCTCTCATAATGTTTCTCTTTGATTGGCAGACAATGGATTTGAAAATGATTTCCCGTTGATATAAATTTTGTATTCCGATTGTTCTTGAAGTAAGTCTCCATCATGATGCACCGGTATCCCTGAGACTTCCACAGCAATCTCAGAGAATCGACCAAGTTCTCCACCTCGGATTGACTTGTCTCGTCAGCAGATATAAAGGAATCAAAACTGTGGCGAGTACTTCGAATAATAGCACCGCTTGTCCCGGAAGGGGAAAGTCTGTCACCCGATAACAAGATAAATATGTCTTCAAAACGGTCAATGATCATATGTTTGGATTGTCTCTCAACGCACCTGTCGCAAACTTCCGGCTCTGTCTTGCATGATTGAGAAGATCTCAGATCAGGGGAAGCCTGCTTGGTTCGTTTGCGCCTGCTGAGTATGAGTTGTGAATCGTCCATCTCTTCTGAGAATTGTTTAGTCTCCATGTCATCTCTAGAGAATTTTGCGGCAGTTTTCATAAACATTTTCGCTTCGTCAGAAGAATTTGTACCCTTCTCTTGGATAAACATTTGGCTCAAGGATGGGGTGGCTCCCAGGAACTTTTTGATTCGATTGTTTGAAACCAGTTTCGAGTAAGATCCTTCATCATGCGTCGCTGCTCTCCTGCTTTCGGAGCAGCTCGGACGTGACTCGATATGCCTCGGCTTAGGCACTCGTTGAACTGTTTCGTCCCTCTGACTCTCAACCTCTGCTTTCAATTTCGACACTCTTTCGAGGTCACCCAACATCTCAGCTTTGATTATTTGCGCCGCAAGCATATTTTTCTTGGCACTCGCCATAGCTATAACATTAAGTCCACTGGCTTGGGATGATGGTTGGTTTGTTGATAGAACCTGGGGGTGGTAATTCCCTCAATAAAATCGGTTGAATTCACTTGTCACCCTCGAGGTTCTCCTAGATTGACTAGAGGTGGATGAGCGGATAAATATTGAACAATATGCTTATTGATCGATTTGCAGCCATTGATCCAGGGTCATAACTTCTAACGTACTGACAATGAATTTTCCTTGATTCAATCATGAGTTTTTGATCATGGGGCTAGAAAACTAATGAAATGTAATCTCTGTTTTTCGTCAATCTTTGCAACCGAACCAAATCGAAAATTCACCTTGATTTCAAACAGCGCGCGCTGAAGGGGAAAATTCCAACTGAGAACATCACAAACCAGCTGACTGTGGAAGATTGAATCGACACATCATTCCCAGATTGGACATCGCTGCCGGATTAAGAACATTATTAGGCAACATTATATATTTATTAAGCAACATTTAGCACAAAATGAATTCTAGCAGCCTTCGTCAGCGCCGATCTGGCGGCCACTCCAGCTCATCTTCCTCCTCAAATGGGCCCTCCAAGGCGAGGGCCAACACCGGTGGAATGTGGCGATTCTACACTGATGATAGTCCAGGAATCAAAATCGGTCCGGTACCAGTCCTTGTTATAAGCTTGGTGTTCATACTATGCGTTTTTCTTCTACACATTTGGGGCAAGTACACCAGATCCTGAGCAAAAACGTCTCATAGACTCAACCTCCGAGCCATCAAACTGCAATAAAGTTCCAAATACGGCGTATCAACAGATTATCTGGTCTACCTGATCGACAGCAGAATCTCCGGGTTTATCTTATGGTTTTACACAAGCAAAAAGACACTGAAACCGCCGTGAATAGATTGCTGTGAATTTAAAACTTTGTTGACACAAAATTGAACTATACCAACAATCCGAAACCGACAATCTTCGTGGATGAATCTCTAAATAATTGAGTAGTATGTTTTCTAGTGACAATGAGTTCATTCAGACGTATTAACGAAATCGTCAGATCGTCGAATGAATTTTTTTCTTAAGTTTTCTTTCTGTCGTGATTCATTGCGACGGATCAGAGCAAACATGAGCCTTGTTCTCTTTTTGGCCCTATCTGTCAGATCTATGTGATTAATTTTCAATGCTGAAAATTATGATGTCGCAAGTTATGATCTCGTTGCAAAGGGGCATGCTAAGATGTGTGTGTATAGATATCTATGAAAGATGCAAGATTTATTGATCCTCTGAACTCCTAGTTGCCCCGTTCACTTATCGTATCGAACTTGACCCGAGAAACCAAGAACGGACATATCTAGAAAACGAGGTTTCACTATTCGATGGATCGCTTCCGGATCGACGATGATCTTAATGCAACGAACAAGTAGAGACACTATCTTCAGGCTTATGTTCATTCCGCGTAGACCAGTTTCCGAGTTTCTTCTTGATAAATCCGGGCGCAAGCACAATGACCTGAGGACATCACACAGAGAGGTGTAATCTGCGCTGTAGATATGGTATACCGGAAGAGGGAGTGAAACAGGCCACGAGTGAAGATTGCTTCAGTATGTTCGAATTCAAGCGATTGTCGCAAATTTTTGTCCAATCATTTGGTATAGAGAAGATTCGCCTGACTGGTGGTGAACCAAAAGTAATTAAAAACCTGATTCCGATGTTATCGCACCTCAACGATCTCAGACAGGATGGATTGAGAACTATTGCGTTGACCGCAAACGGCAACTCCTTGGAAAGACAATCAGCTAAATACAAAAGTATGGGCAAGTCTCGATAATATACCCCTATAAGAGTACAATCGTTGAATATGCCAGTCTAACCTCTTGAACCAAGGATTAGATACAGTCAACATAAGCTTGGACACTCTCAGGGCCGATAAGTTCGAACGCCTAACAAGGAGAAAAGGATTTCATCGAGTTCTTGCTGGTCCCTCAAGGGACATAGAAATTTTTGAGAGTGTCAAGGTAAACCGTGTAGTCATGAAAGGTTTCAATGACGACGAAATCATCGATTTTGCTCGTCTAGCACGAGAAAAACCGATCGAGGTGAGTTTTATCGAGTTCATGCCCTTTTTTGATTATAACTGGGCCCCAGACAAGATGCTCTCCTATTTGGGAATAATGATCATTTTAAAGTAAGATACTCCTGAATTCATCAGGTCGACCAAACGGACCCAGTAAGGTATTTAAGGCGCCATCAATGTTGGGATCAGCTGGAGTCGTAAGCCCTTTGAGTGAAAACTTCTGCTCTGGTTGTAATCGGCTAAGATTGACGTCCGACGGAAACATAGAAGTTTGTCTGTTTGGTCGTAATGAGACTTCTCTTAGGGATTTGATCAGAGATGAAGCCACGGATAATGAGCTAATTACAGCCATACAGTTATCTCTCAACCTGAAGAAACGAGTGCATTCAGGTGAGCGGAACGCAACTCTAATAGTCCTAATCAGCTGGATGAATCCAGAGCTAACCAGCATTCAACAGGTATTCATTGGCTTCAGGGCAACACTATGAGGACGATGGTCGAAACAGGTGGGTTATACAAGATCAGATTGCCAAATCAGATGACACCCTGGTGCTATACTGAAGTCGCTATGTTCTTGAAGTCAATCACCAAGCCAGTCGCGCGGCTTCAAATGTCGCGTCCAATAGCGAAAGAGTTGTCGGACTGGATTTCTCTCGTCTGGAACATGGGGGTGGACCTAGAATAGTTGATGTAGGTTTTAAGACCCAAATGAAAAGAAGAAATCCCAGGGCAGGTTAATTGTGGGTGAAGAGATTTTGCGGAGGATTCAAGAGTAAGGCGAAATGATGAAGGGAGACATCCTGACTGTATCTAAAGTTGCTGTAATAAAGGGCGCAAAACACATTAGCCAGTTGATTCCTCTCTGCCATCAGATTCCCTTGGACAACATATATATTGATATAGAGTCGTGTGTCGACACGAAGTCTTTGGTTGTCACCGCTGAAGTTAAAGCTGTTCATAAGACTGGGGTAGAGATGGAGAGCTTAACGGCTGTGACTATCACATTGTTGACTCTTTATGATACATGTATGTGTAAGAGTGTCGAGAAGTCAATGACCATCACTGACATTCGGCTCATTTCGAAGGAAAAAGTTGTTGATCAGGTTGGACCAGCATCCGGTCGGTGACTGTGCTGCTTTGAAAATAAGCAAAAACAAAACTGCCACCCTAACAGCAAAAATAAATGTACTGTTTCATCATGCAATTGGCGTTTTAATGGTGAACGTAGAATTCTGTGGAACTCAAAACCAAAAACGCAGACCCGTTACAAAAATAAACATTAGCTCCCTGTAACGGGTGTTTTGGGTATTCGGGATACCAAACAGCGTTACCGCAATAGGTAGTGGTTCTGGTTTGGATAGTAGAGTGATATCTAGATTGGGTTGAGTTAGATGTGGATTTATTGAAGTCTCGACATTAACTGATTCGAAAATCGCTCGCAACACGAGCACACATTAATTGGCTGACCGCCGGCGCGAGTTACAAACAGATCGCTACATCCCCTATAATCAGCTGTCCGAATCTGCAGATTCGACGGTTGTTGATGACTGAACATTTCGGCTCAGCTGATACCTCGAGCCAAAACAGAACTAATCATAGATACCACTTGATCGTGAAAACTCACCATGGAGTCAGAACTATCAGATGTATCAGAGAAAGCGTAAGTTTCAAGAAACTAGATCGTAAACTCAGTCCTGTGGGAAATCATGATTATTTCAACATCACAACCAGTTTGGAGAGTCCAGGTGTCACAGGATACATATGTGTTGACGACGAGGGTTTATGTTTGGCAGGTAAACCGAGAGACTTGTCCGATCTTCCATTCTCAACTCTAGTGTTAACCTTGTATTTACCTCATCTTAATGACAAATCCAATGCAGCAAGAGGTCAGTGTTCTCAATCGATGTCGGGGATAATTCATCAGATTGCACACCTAGCGAATAAGATTGAGGCACCCAGTAGCTCGAACGACCAGTCAAGGAGAGAATCTCCAGTTATACGAATAGATTTAGAAAATTACAAGCTACTTATCCAATCTCGTGATTCCATCACCACGGCCATAGCCTCTCCTCATAAGTGATACACTTCGTCTAAATGGGCCGATTAAACGAGGGGAAAGTATGAGTTAACTTTGAATTGCCTTTATTTTAATTGTTGCTCCTCACATCAACGATGTGCCGTTACAGTTTGGAAGCACGATGTTGTTGATCAGCGTATTGACGCGAACAGGTTGAGGGCTGATTTAGATACCTTCCTTGGGCGTGTTTTTGTGAAAACATTCCAAAACCTCAGGGTTTCATCGCCCGCGCCGGTGACTATTGAATCGCCGTCTGGTGAAGTGGCTAGATAAAGAACTCGTTGCGAGTGTCCGGTTAGCTTCGCTACCTGCATCAATGATGGGTACTTCCAAACCAGTATCTGATTCTGAGAATATCCGTGGGTCGAGACGAGCTCTGACGCGTGTTTCGACCATGCTAAATTACATACTTGAGATCCTGTGTCAACCATCTGCATGGGTTGACCGGTTAATGTGTTCCAAAAGCGTATCTTCCTATCTGCAGTTCCACCGCCGCTAGCAAGAAGGCCGTGGTGATGAGGTGACCACGCGATTGCTTTAACGGCAGCTCCATGTTCATGGTACGCTTGACAGGGTTGTAAAGAGTGCATATTCCATATGTAGAGCTTATTATCGTTTCCACCTGATGCGAGATTTTGGTTGTCTGGGGACCATTTGAGGCCGCAGACCTCCTGTTTATGTGCCTCGAGTTTACGATCTGGCACAATACATGGTGTTCGAATGTCGCGTTGCAATATGGACCTATCCCTACTACCGGACAAGAGGATATCCCCGTTCCAAGCGAGCGCACCGACTCGACTTGTGTGTCCGGATAATGTGTTAATTTGTTTATTGGCAGTCACATCCCAAACTTGTACAACTCCAGACTCGCACCCAACGGCGACATAATTGCCCCTCTCGGACCACGAGACAGAGGTAACCTTCTCATGGCGCTCGTCGAGACCAGACAAGTCGCAAAGTCTGGTTACTTGGGAAGTGCATGCACTCCATAAGTAAACGCAAGTTCCTAGACCAACGCTCAATAAATTGGTCGATGACCAGTCAACCAAATTTAAATAGAAATCGTCTTGTAATTCAGGGGCATCCAAAACCTTGAATGGATTCTTGCTTATTTTTCTAAATGATTTTTTAGGCGATTTAAGCAAATTTTGGCTTGTTACGCCAACAGGCGAGAGAGAATATTGTGAAGACTTGATATCGTTAAGTACTATGTTATCATTATCACGTAATTTAAATCTGAACAAATTTCTACGTGGCGTTAGTACGGGATTAGCCTTTTTAGCTGAATCGTTGGTGGTTCTTTGTTCCTTTATATCTTCAATGCCAGCATTTAACAGCTCGTTGTGCAATAAACATTCATAAGCAATGCTTTCGTCTCTAGGCTCAGGCGCATCGTCTTTTGATCTTTTAGTGCTGACTACTTTGGTCAGCGAGCCTGGAGAATGTATCAAACCATAGCGTATCTGCCAATCTGGCGATTCTCTGATCGGCGTATATCTATCGCTAAATTTTTCAGGTGTTGTATGGTTGTACTGAGTAGTCTTGGTACGATTGTTGTTTCCGTTTGTATCATTGTGGATAACTCGTTTTTCGTAATTTGAGTTCATTATATTAACCATAGAATTACTATCTCCAAAGAATGTGACTTAAGATATGATGATCTAAATACAATGAATGAATTGTAGATGAATATACATAAGTGGTGTAAATATATATCTATATCTATCTATTTACTATTACTTGGGCTACCAATATGGTTTCGTGAAAGCTTGCAGCTGGTGGTGTTATATTGTTGGGTTAGGTGTGTAATAATAAAATTTCTTCAACCATACAAGAGAGGGTGATGGATGGTCAAGAAAGTGAGGAAATGTTATTACGACTTAACTATCATCGCCGTTGGTGATATATAAAGAGTGTTGATGCAGAGATTGCTAGCAAATGAGCGAGTCAAATAGAGTTCATCCAATAGCACAGCGGTGTACACCGTATTTCGTAGTGCGAAATTCGTACAAAAGCACAAGCACTATTTTTCCGTTGGAAAGTTCAAGCTCTGCGCTGTGTATTGTATAGACTTTGCACATATGAGCGATTCTGTCCCTTTAGCAGGCACTGGAGATCATTTAAAGCCAAGAATGAACAACGTCGATTGCTGAGCTGGAATTTATTCAGATCCAACATGGCATTCCTAACCCCTTATTCTCAAAATCATCCAATCAAGACTTCGGCGAAAGATCATGTGATAAACACCTGGGACTGGTGAAACTACTGGCTGGACAATCTTGCAAGAGAACTATCTCATCTTGGACGCACACCACCGCCGACCAATTAGATTGTCACACATCCATCTCTCTAACGGCCCATAGCTAGCCGCGCATTCGCCCAGCATTATTGAGCAACGACTAGTCATCCCTTGATCAATCTAGATTGATTAGTCAACTTAGTTCCACAACCGATCTCACTAAATTAGATTGCTAGATGACTCATAAAATCTCGATCAGGTCCGATTTTGTGGAAATGTGACGAATTGATTCAAGTGTACCCACACGTGTCCACCTTCATCGCCACCCACATGCCACTGTTAGGATAATCGAGATATTACTAATTAACCCTCCCGCAATATTCCGATTACAGCCGAACGTTTCGTCCAAGTCGCACTCATGAGCAGAGAAGATCATCTCGAAGCACAAGATGGCCACCAGATGTCTGAAAGACTCCTGCATCTATTCCACATACAGCCTCCAGTTCTATTTGCTCTTTCCTCTGGTCAAGGTTGGTCAATTTATTGGGCTTCCTCCTCTTCTAGGCTACATAGTTGCACTGACTGGGCCTATAATCTTATTAGAATTGTTAGCCATAACTAGGCCACATCAAGCTAACTCCGTTGAACATTATCCAAAGCCAATCTATCATCGTTCAAGCTCTATGACTATTGGCGTCGTGGTGATATCAGCAATACTAGGACTCCTCTGCCAGATAGGAATATCGTTCGTCGCCGAAAGGTCGCAGCCACACCTAATACCATTGGGAATTTACCTTATTTTGTTATCCTTCTTTCATTTCAGTGAATATTTTGTTACCTCGCTAACTAACCCGAATACATTGAATCTGAGCTCGTTTCTCATCGATCAATCAATTGCTTATGTATTGGCCATATCATTCAGTTTTGTGGAGTATGTTACAGAAGTGTACGCTTTTCCTCAATTCAAGAAATTTAACTTGATTGCACTGGTCGGCCTTCTCCTAACTATCAGCGGTGAGATCATGAGAAAATTGGCCATGTTCACGGCCGGAAGGAACTTCTCGCACACAATCTCAACCAGGAAATGTGCAGAGCATAAGTTGGTCACTCATGGTATCTACGGTTTGCTCAGACATCCGTCATACACGGGCTGGTTCTATTGGGCTCTAGGAACGCAAATTTTATTGCAAAATCCGCTATGTTTTGTCATGTTTGCTGTGATATCGCATCAGTTTTTCAAGGATCGGATAGTATATGAGGAGGCAATGCTGATAGAGTTCTTCGGCTCAGAGTACCAAGAGTACAGAGGGAGAGTAGGCATATGGATGCCTATATGAGACTAAGAGTGCCATAGTCAACAAAATGTTTGCAGCCATAAATCGAGTTATCTTCTTACAAAATTTTACTTAAGATGCAATTCTCTGAACATTGCTTAGTTCGTTCATAAGTAGCGCCTATATTTCCCGTGCCGAGACAGAATGGCGATAGTTACAGTCGAAGCCATCTCAGATAATCTGGTAGCGTTTCAGAGTAGATAGATACCTCAGTTTTCCATGACTCCTTGAGAGATGAGGGTATTCAAAACAAAGAAAGTGATTGCATCTGGTTTGGAAGCAAATTGGAAACAAGAGCGGATTATCGAGGTGGTCCAAGCGGACGCCTTTATTCTTTCGGCTTCTTCCTTCCTTCCTTCCGTCAGTCCACCTTGTGGCGCGCCAATATCGCGCCTGCCAACATTCTACTTGCCTC
>Ga0268249_1000006_pt1 | contig 116254 bp, 71 predicted proteins | sample AgamicAtPe_FD_200257 | JGI IMG/M metagenome (GOLD analysis project Ga0268249, IMG submission 200257) | Agave microbial communities from Guanajuato, Mexico - At.P.e (v2) (version 3) | ecosystem: Host-associated > Plants > Phyllosphere > Phylloplane/Leaf | place: Guanajuato, Mexico | collected... | reverse complement strand
TTTCAGCTGTTGCGCCAGTGGAGTTCGTTTGCACTAGCTTTCTCCTCGCTCGCGCTTGTTGTCTATCTGCCAGGCTGAGATGCTGCTGAGGCTTGAGCCGTGGATGTCGTTGCTGCTGCTGCTGCTGCTGCTGCTGCTGCTGTTGCTGGCGCCGCTATCGACATTGGAGGCTGGAGGGATGGCGGCGGCTCTGGTGGTGGTGGTAGTGGTGGTGTTGTTGTTGTTGCTGCCGATTGCGCACTGCAGGCCAGGGAACCGCCGCCGCCGCTGCATGTGGAGCCGAGTATGGCGTGAAGTGAATTTGTGTGTGCGCTCGCCTGCGCGAGTGTGCCAGCAGCGCGTTGGACTGGCCGTGGGCAGCGTGAGCCAATGGTGCAGGCGCCAGCACGACGGCGCTCGAGGCTCGCTCGCCCCTCCGTCTAGCCGAGAGCGGCCGGCGGGGGCGACGCGCGTCCTCAGCCCCGCGCTGGTGCAGCGGCTAGCACTGGCTCCTTTGTTATTGCAGGCAAGCTGGCTGGCTGTCCGCCCGACTGTCTGCTGGGCGCTGGCTCCCACAAGCGTCCGTGCGCCAGCGACAGCGGCAGGCGAATCTTCTCGCCTAAGCGCGCCGGTTCGGCTCCACTGGCTGCCATTGGCCGTCCCATTATCATTTCTGCCCATCGGCGCTGCACTGGCGCATTCCCCGGCCCGCGCTCGCCTCCCCCAGCGCGGGCCAGTTCGCGCCCGGCCAGTCTGCATGCCAGCGCCGGCCGACCCTCTAATTCCTCATCCCCAGCGCTCGCCCTCCGCTGGCCATCCATCTCGGCCGGCGCTCGTCCATTCTGGCTCTCGTTATCGGCCAGCCCCGAGAGGGGGGCTTTAACTGGCGCTCTGGCCGGAGAGTTTATTTATTGTCGACGGCTGCGCTGCCCTCGCCAGCTCGGCGAGTGCGCGCGCGCCACCGGCTCCTCCGCCAGTCGGCCGGCCGGCCTGCCCGCCAGCAACAGGCCAGCCTCGCGCGCCCAGTTCGTGCTGCCCACTTTGCACGCACGCATCCATTGTCCGCGCGCTCCGGCTTTGGCGGCCGGCTGCGAGCAGCGCGAATCATCAGTTTTGATTGGATTCATCCCATTGGATTCATTTGCACTGGCCAAGTTCGCGTCTCGTTGCCAATTGGCCGACAAACAAAACAGGCGCACGGAGGGTAAGGCGAGCGCTCCTTCAGGCGGGATGGGAAAAATGGTGAGAAGTAAACAATAATGGTGGCGACCAGATTCTTCCCTCCCGCTCGCCGAACGCCGAGCTCGCGCACCAAACCAAAACCGGCCAAACCTAAAACCAAACTGGCGCCAAAGCAACCCAACGCCGGCCTCTGTCACCAAAGCGGCCAAAGCTGAACGCAACTGAACCGGCGCCGGACGCCGAGTCAGCCTATAGACAGGCGGGCCAGTTCATCTTGTCCGTTCATTAATACTATCACTCTGGCCAGTGGGCCTTATCGCGGCCAATTGGCGCCGGCGGCCCCTCGCCTCGCATATGCTGGCCCCCGGTGGCGCCGCTCGATCATGCGAGTTCACTGTCTCGCCCCTGAGGCCCGCCTCTGTGGCCGGCGTTCCGAGTGGCCGCCGCCGCCGCCGCCGACTGAACCGGCGCCAGTTGTAGCCCGCTAATTGGCCGCCAATTGTTCGCTGCCGCCACTTCCGTTTCCGGCGCCGACGGACGGCCACGCCAGCTGGCCCCTCGGAAGTTCGGGGAGGCGCGCGACAAGTGTTGTCTATCTTGCGGCGGCTCCACGCGAGCCACTGTTGGCCGCACGAAGCGCTCACGAAATTTTTCAAATTTTGCGCCAGAAGGCTGGCAGCGAACTTTGAGCGCGGGCCAGAGTTGCTCGTCATGCGAATTGCGCGCCAAGATCATCACTTTTATCGCTGGCCAAGACTGTTAAACCCGCACTATTTTGCTCGGCTTAGTTGGCCTCGCGGTAGTCTTGCTGCAACACCAGCCACCAGGAGGGTGAGCGTTTTCCTCGAGAGATTGCCTATTAAATTTTAAATATAATCGAGCGCCTGAGATCCAGTTGATCCGCGAAAGAAGCCCTTGCTGGCGAGTGGGATCCACATAGACTGTTTGCGTTTGTTTGTGCGTCTGTGACAATTTTATATCTTCTCTAAACTCTACTCTAAACACTGTTGGCCGTGATCACGGACCAGCCAGCGGACGAGGAGGAGGAGCAAAAGCCGCAGGATTTGGACGAGACGAGGGCAACTTGCGAGGAGATGGGCAAAAATGTTTGTGCAAGTTACTGAGGAGGAGCAAGGGGAGGCAAGTTTATGGCTTTAAAATTATAAGTCGTCGTTTAGTTCAAGCCAGCTGGCTTGTCGCGACCTCCTCGTCAGCGGATTGGCTGCGAGCGGCCTGGCTGGCTGGCGCCGCCGTAAGGGCAAGACTTGATGGCCAGAGACAAATTTAGATTGAGAGCTTGTCGTCCCGTTTGCCCGCCAGCCGGCTAACAAAACCAACCGCAGACTCGGAACTCCGCGCTCTCTAGTCGACAAGCCAAAATGGTTTGGGCGGATGGACTGTAAAGTGGACGCCAAGCGACAGTCAGATGGGCACACTATCCAAGCGGCTCTGCCAGTGCTGGAGCAAGCAGAGGAGGGAGAGAGAGCTTGTTACTGGGCATAAGGCACCATCCGCATGTCTCTGCTGTTTATGTCGTTATTTGTTGATCGCTCTTGGTGTAGATAAATGATGATGAAATCTAGCAAACTCATATACGCAAACGTAAACGGAAACGGCGCTTAGAACTCTCGACCACGGTTCGCGCAAATATGCTCAGAGGGAGGAGGAGGAGGAGGCGGAGTAGGAGGGCAGACGGGCGAGTGCGCAGGAGCTGGCCAGATCAGAGCGAGACAAGGTTTTATTATCTCATCGACTAAATGAACGCTAGTCCAAGGTTCGAGAGAAGCAGGAGAGACGCGCGAGAGCGAGAGGCCCGTTCCAAGCCGGCGCAACAGACTCCACTGGCTTCCGACAAAACTATACAGCAGGCAAGCTCGCTCAGTTCAATTATCAGCCGCCGCTCCAAGAATATCCGCCCTCCGTTCGTTAGTAGTGCAGATTCCAGCAAGCCAGACGACCGGCCGACGCTGATTGGAAGCCTTGTTGGGCTCGCGAGAGGAGCTGTTGTGTAACACAATCTCGGTTCTGTTAACTGGGCTCTTTCGAGCGAACAATCGTGCTCCTTGCCAAGCTTCGGCCAAAATGATCAACAGGCAAACTGGTGCCAAGCATAGAGGGACTTTACTAGATCTCGTACACTTTGTTAACATTTTGCCCCTCCGAGCTTGAACTGTTGATGAATCCCGAGTCAAATTGTTGAAAGCTGAAAGACGTTTGGACTCTAAATAAACCAGCCTCTATCGGCAATCTCTAAATTAACACTGAGTTTTACTAAGCTGATCGACATCTCTTGGAGCCGAATGTATTATAAAGATCAACTCGCCAAGTCCAACGAGAGTGACACTTTGGAAGACTATGGAAGCCAATTATAAGCTACTAGTGGGCTTTCCTCTTCTATCCAAAGTGCGTGCACTAACCGCAGTAGCTTAGTGAACCTCCCAGTTCAACCTAACTCAGTGGCCCGAACATGGAGACGCGAGAGTGTGAATGATTGAATGACAATGCGCGAAGCTAAAAGAGGACATCCTATCTTATCAGCAACCACAATCTTGGAAGGCTTATCCAGCCTGACAAAGTCGAGCACTAACTGACTTTAACCAACCAGCCTAGCCAACGCAGGCTGGTCAACTTGGCGTCGAGCAACAAGTTTCTACCCAACTGTAGCGGCCATTGTTGACTCCCTTGGGAGGCCGAGCACCATTTTATGCTGACCGTTGTGCGTGGCCCCTCAGCAAACTATAGGGTGGCGGGTGATTAACGCGGCCACTTGTGTGCAGCCACAACCTGGCCGAGCAGGCGGCGGTTGGTTCTCGCTCACTTGAGGGGGATTTGGTTAACATGGCGGGCAAGATTTGCACAAGTTGCTGCTTATCGCGACCACAATGATAGTTGTAGGCGTAAACTAGCTCCAACCATATGACTCTGTGGCCAAACACAAACTGCACCAGCGAAACAAGATTAAGCGTTGCTTGCTTGCTGGCTAATCTTTGGGCCGTGGCGCCAACGAGCAGGAAACAGAAGTGCCACTGTTTTGGGTGTTGTCATGCAGTTGATCTATATATATATATAAATACACATGCGTCGCCGTCTGCACAGTAAACGAGCTGCGAGTATGTTTGGCTGGCCGAATAATCTGGTTCAAGATCTTTGCTCATGTACAGGGTCTGGCTAACCACGTTGCACTCAACTCGGGCATATCCGCCACCAATTGGCAAACAAGAGCAGCCAGGCCAAAGGCAGAGGGAGAGAGATAGAGAATGGAACAACTGCGCGTCCACTACTGGCTTGTTTCATCTTGATTGCTCGATTGTCAACCAAAACTGAGCGCCGAGAGTGCGGCTATGGCGCGATCAGTTTGCACGTCGGCGCCCCTCCAATTTGGGCGCACTTGCCGAGTTCGTGGCTTGCTTGAGGGGCTCCAATGGGCGAGCATGGCTGTCTGCTTGAGTGGGTGCACCTTTTGGCGCCACTGTGATTTCTGAAAGTGAGCGCAACAGCTCCGCTACCTAACTGGCCCCGTCAGCCCCGGGTCGATGTTTGCATGCTGACCATCCGATCGCAATGGCGCTCGAGCGAAACCAGATTGGTCGCGCCGGATGCCCAACAGAGGCGGCCATCGTTGGCGCCTTTAAGCTTTCTTTGAAGTGTCCATTAGAGGCAATGGAGCTGAGGCCAAATTTCATGCCCCCACCACGGATCACTTATCGATTCGCGCCGGCTCCTCCTCCTCCTCGCTCGCTGGCCGAGAGTCCGGTGGCCGCCAACTGGTTTCAACCTGCCCCACTTGGCCTGTTCAAGCATCCGGCGGGCCCGACAAGCATTGGATGGCTCGAAAACGGTCCATTGGCGTGGAAGCGGCTTGGGCAGCGCTGAGGGAGCGCCATTTGTTGTTTACTTTCCCTCATTTGGTTGCAATCAGGGAGCGCGAGTCACACTCGACTTAACCTCCGCTCGCCCTGTTGGCCCCTCAGACCAGCGGCCAAGGGGAACGACCAGCCGAGTGGGGGGAGATTCCACTTTGTTCAATGATTTTCGCCCATTCAATTTGAAGTTCCGGAAATGCACATAAACCAATGTCTGTTTATGTGGCCACTAGAATGGCGGCACTAGACCAAAAACCAACGCCAGCTAGACGGATGGCCAACACAACGAGCCGCATTGTGAGAGCTGGATTGTGCAATTATTGCCTCCTGCCTGGCCCCAGGCGAGAGAGGCTGTAGGCGGCTCAGTGCGAGCTTGTCTCGGAACTTGAGCTCTCACTTCACTCTCCCTCCCTCTCTCTCTCTCTGATACGACCCATTACTTTCGCGCATCAATCCATTGGACTTGGATCAATGTTCTAAAAAGATGGCAACTCCAACAACAATCGCCAAACAACCAACCATTCGCCTCCCCCCCCAAACTGAACCAATTCAACAAACTTGGGTCCTCTTTCGAGTCCCCGAGAAATAAGCGCCCAATTTGCGCTTCCTCCTCTGTTGTTTCTAGACGGACGATAATAATTGTGTCTTGGGAGCTTTGCCGAGTCAATTGCAATTCGAGAGCCAATAGCCCGATAGTTCGGGCGTTTTAACACATTTTAAGGCCCAATTTGACTTGTCCCCATTCAAATACTATCGCAGCATTTCGCCAATTCAACCCCAGAGCCGTACGGATCCATTTGGGGCCCCCGCACTCCCCGTTTCCTGTTGCGTCTTGACGCCATTTGTGTCGTTCGTCCTGATGGTCGTTGTTGTTTTCGTCGTGGTCCCTTACGCGAAAGCTCTTGCCGTCTATCTCTGGTGCTGCCGCTAATGGTGGCAAAACATCGGATAAAAATCACGAATTCAAGTCAAAAATCATGTAAAAGTTGCCACAGAGCGAGCGAGCGAGCTCAACGGCGCAGTCCAAAGCTAGCTGAGCTATTGAGTTGCATGAAGGCTTTGAATTAGCGTTCGCTTAAACTGCAGGTAATTGAGACACCATGAGAGCTCTCAAACTCGGCTACTGGCTGCAGTCAGTCAGTCAGACAAACGAGCGGAGGAGGCCGCAATTCGTGTGCTATCTCCTCCTCGGCGGCCAACTCCGCTTCATTGGACTGAAATTAGAACTCATTGGCGGCCGCCCTGATACAAGCTGAGCCAGATATTCACGTGGCCAATTGCATATCCTTACTCACTGTTGGCCGAACTAACCCTGAATCATTTAATTATAGACTGGTATTGACGACAAGCGTGGATGATGCTGCCGCCGCTGCTAAACCTGGTTGTATCGCCGGCCTTGTGGGTTTTTAAATCGATTGCAATCTATTTTGCGCTAATAGTTGCGCTAACAAGTCTTTGGAGGGCCTACAAGATACATTGGGCCCGTCGAGGCAAAAACCTGAGGCCAGTTTCGGGTACCGACGCTATTCTGATTACTGGAGCAACATCCGGTATCGGCTTAGCCGTGGCAAAGCACCTTTACAAGCTTGGCTACTCCATCCTCGTCGGCTATTATGATTCAAATGAAACCGGCTACAGCGAGCTCAAACAGCTGGCCAGCAGTAGGGCCAAACATCAAACTGATCAAAAGATGCTGTTCATTGGGATGGACGTAAAAAGTCAAGCGTCAATCTCGAAAGCCTACGAACAATGCACGGCCGCTTTGGCCGACAATAAGCTCCAGCTTTACGCTTTGATCAACAACGCAGGCTTGGGCTCGTTGCAACCGTTTGCTTGGTTGCAGAGGCACACAATTAGGGCTCTGATCGAGACAAACCTGCTGGGTAGCTTGCTAATGACGCGCGAGTTTCTCCCCCTCTTGGTCCGCTCCAAGGGTCGCATCTTGAACGTTTCGAGCGGCCTCGGTTTAGTTCCGGGCGCCACTTATGCAACTTACGGGATCACAAAATCGGCCCAAATTTACTTCACTCGATGCCTAAATATGGAACTTGGTTCTGCTTATGGAATCAAGTCGGTAGCAGTTATTCCGCACAACCTGATAAAGAACACAAACATTTGCTCTCGGAATGTTAAAAACAACGAAGATGCTTGGAGCGAAATGAAACCCTTGGAACACCAATTGTACAAGCAAGAGTTTGAGCAACATTGTAAGCTTGCAAAATCTTTGGAGGCCGCAACAAGGGAGCATTCAAAACTTGTCAAAGAAAAGACAAAGAAAGCTATGGAGGCCAAGAGTTTCGGCGCTTGGAGGATGATCAGCACCTGTTGGGAGGTACTCGAGCGGCTTAGAGGCGAGAATGCGGCAGAGACGCTGGAGGAATCCGGGGCCCTCGAATGCTTCGAGGACGCGCTGAGATTGGCCGATCCACCTGAGCACATATTTGCCGGCGACAATATTTACAACCTAGTCATCGGCTCTATCCTTCTCTCAATGCCAACTTCCTGCATTGGCCTGCTCGGCTCGGCTGTGTCGCCTAGCTTGTACAGATGAAAGCCACGATCAATTAAACTATTTTTGCACAAAGCTAAGCTACTACATGTAATGTCACAAACGTATATCCATCTGCCTACGGACGAGCATTCGAGCTATCGGAGGAAGTGCGCCGACAGTGAGCGGTTTAGTATTCAGGTGGGAGAGTTTTGTGCAGGCGGGGTTAGAGTTGCGAGACGAGTCACTAAAGGACCAGTTGCTCGGCTCAATGGTTGTTTACGAGTTTCCTAGTCTAGAGCAAACCGGCCAGACTAGCCTTTGGGTTGATAGTTGTGGACGCTTGATGGCGGTTTAACGTTCAAGATGAACGATCCCAACCTGATCAAGAGTTACTTTTCCCCGCCATCTTGTTTGGAAAGCGAGCTCCAAGTTCAAGTTCACCAACACTAATTTAGTGCAAGCAGAGTCACAGATGTGATACCTGCCTATGCCAGTGTGATCAAACTTATGCCTCACCCAACTTGGCCACTAAACTGAATCGTCAGTGTTGTTATCTCTGTTGCTCTTCCAGATTCAAAACTAGAATCCTGCCAGTTTTCTTCGGACTCACCTGCGCGATGGATTCGAAACAAGCCTGAGCCTCGTAGCGGCGCTGCCGTCGGTCAGTCATAATTATGAGCCTGAACAAGTGGCAGTTGCTTACCAGGTAAAGAGGACTTGAAACGTCCCAGGTAAATTACAAGTTTCTTGTTTCAATATTTGATTTGTAGTTGCTGCTGCTGCTGCTGCTGCTGCTGAAGTAGCAACCGCATTCACCGGGAAGAGGCGGCACTGGAACACAATCGCCACTACATGGAGTGGGATCTGGAACTGAGCGCAAGGGGGGCAGTTGGAAGGCAGGAAACTCTCTCGTCTCTCGCCACACCACGGAACCGCCCAGTTTAGCGCGAAATCTTTTTGAGCCCACCGCTTTCAGGCGCCAACGAGACCAGAGTTCACCAGTTAGGAAGCGGAATTGAAAGTGGCCAAGCGAACGAGCCAGGTTGCAAAGGTAATCTCAGGTTTCAGGAAAAAACAAAAGTGATGATTTTCTAGCCTAAACGTTTCCTTGTGTGTTTAGATTCGATTAACATTGTTTTGGGTTTGAAACGATGGTTTGGAAATCATAATAACAACAATCATTATACTCTTGCTGGCTTGCCCACGGAAATCTGCAACGAATTTGCCTTTCGCTACTTCGCTTCATCTGGCCGAAAGCTGAGGAGAGTTGGAGGAGGGGCTTGGTTGGTCTGGGGTTGGTGGCTCCGCTCGGCCAATCTCCCTGCTGATGGTCGTAAAAGATCAAACTTCAACCAGAATCCCTTACCTGTTGGGCATCAGCAGCGAACGAGGGTTGTGGTTGTTCCAGCTAGTTGTGTGAAAAACCATCAATCAACGCGAACAGATAGATGGCGAGAGTGAGGAAGCGAAGGCTGAGGAGAGAATCCTCAGCTTTGGAGCTACATTGGCTCATTCCATGCTAAAACCCGCCAGTCAGTCCAGCCCCCCTGAAGCTCTCACATTGTCTACCCATTTGTCTGCCCTTAAACTGGATTGGAAACAAACATGCGAATGCTTGAGGCTACAAGGCCCGCTGGCCCCTAGAAAGGTGGGCAGCAAACTGAGGGAGGGGAAGATTCAGGAACAATGAGATCGACGCAACAGGTGGAAAAAGAGCACAACTTGGAGCCGACGAAAATCTCACTTTCAAGGCGAGAAAATTCTGGCCGCCTTTAAGGTGGAGCAAAAGAAGCGCCTGCAAGACTAACACTAACATCTAGTTAGCTTCTCCGACCAACTCCGTGGCTAACCTCCTGCCCAAAATGGGGAGTGAAACGTAAAGGCTACCTGCCCATTGCCAAAGGTTAAGGCTAACCTGAGGCAGGCGAGCTTCTGGCGCCTTCACATTAGCTTGCCCGGCGATCACGATTTTTAATTTTAGATCCTAGGAGAAGATACACGCAAACAAGATACAAATGGACTTGGCGGGAAGCGAATGTTTGTTTTCCGCCCTCTCAGTTACATCAACCCCCAACCTTAGCGCTTTGGCGCAAACAAACTATTCTCGAGCAGCTTGCACCAGGTTGAGCCGGACTGAATCGACCCGAGGAGGCTAATGCAAATTTTGCTCCATAGGTGTGACTTTCGATTGCGCTTACGTTCAAGTCTACTCTCGTCTTGGCCTCAAGCAGCCGGCAGGTTGGTTTTCACGATTAATGATAATAGGCCACAGCAAGCCTATGGAGTGTTCCACTCTCGTCTCCACCCCAGACACGCCTCTTGATTTCTCTCCCCAAGAACCCCAATAGCTCCGGGTAGTAATTTCGCAAACAACTTTCACTATCAGAGCTTTCTCTGACTCACTCGCTTGTCTTTATTCCTCGTTGGTTTTGCGGATCTTTATCTGCAAGCTCAGGCAGTGTTTGACCTGGAAGCCAGGCTTGGCTCAGTGGTATCCTCTTCTAATCAGTTCCGCTTGGGTGTAGGATAGGAACACCAGGACGATACTTGTTGATAGCGACGGATAGTGGAAGGACTTCGTGAACATGTTCAAGATTACAATGGCAAACATAATGAGAGCGAAGGTGGTCAGGTAACTTCGGTCGTGCCTATATGAACCGTAAACGCCAATGAAGAGGACGACAACTGTAATTGCCAACGAGACTACATATGTTACATCGTAAATAGGCTCACCAAGCTCCCTGACGAGCCCCACTATGCTTACGATGAACCTAGGGGGATTGTTTTGGAATAGTTAGATATTGGGTCGCGGAATCAGACATGTGGTTGTACTTTTTGAAAACTTACAACAATCCCGACAAGATGAGCTGTGCAATTCTTACTGGAACGTAAATGGCTGCCATTGTTGCTTGTTAGGTGTTGTTTTCTCTCGTTGAATAAGAAATCAGGTATTAATTATGCGACCAACTTTGGCAGAGATTAGGAAGAGAAATCGTTGGTCTATTGGTTGTTGGAGTTGAATTATTTGATCAAATTGGTGAGTCAGTTTATTCAAGATTCAGGGGAGGGGGAGCTGAGTATCTGGCCGAGATGATCAGATAGTAGAAAACTCGAACTCGGCTGGAGTCCATTGTTTATCCGAGCGTTTCCAAGCAACGTCACTTTCAAGTTCAAATGAGCTCATCGGCTAACACGGGTAGTCGAGCTAGCAAAGCGCCTGTTTTGTTTAGATTCGGCCGGATAAGCGCTCTCACCCGATAAACCTCAGCCTCGTGGGAGGGAGGGAGTGTGGCGCTCGTATGGGTATTTACGCGATCGGTGTTGACAGAGAGTTACTAATTCAAGAAAAGCGGCCAACCTGGGCTGACTCATTTGCACCTTTAGTTTTAATTTGCTGACCAACTACACGTTTGAGCCAAGAGATCACGCGTTCGGAGCAGGTAATGCGTGAATGGGGCTCATCTAATTGGAGCGGGCACCTCCGCGAGCCGACAGCTGAAACGCTAATTACACCAGCCCTAGCTAATTGAACGGCACGCATTTGAGCCATTCCTGGGGCCACAATGGCCGCGGAGGGATACTGGTGGGCCCATTCGATGCAAAGTTGAAGGTGAACAAGGAGAAGGAGGAGCTGGAGTTGGGGATGGGAGGGCGCGTTAGGTGTGTAAGCGTGTTGGTTGGCGCAAATTTTCGCGCCTCACATGGTCAAAAGCTAATCTCGCTAGCTGTCTACCTGTCGTGCAGACGCCTCTAATTTTGCCCGCTTGCTCTCCCTCTTCCACACTCTCGCAAGCCACTTTGGCCAGTCAGGTGAGTGACTAACTGACCAGCCAAGCAGCCAGCTCGCTTGTTGGGCGTGCGAAGCGAATGTTGCAGAGCTTGGCCCTGGAAATGTATTGAGATTGAGTTTCGCGCTAGAGCTGGCAAGGGGAGCAAGTCCACTTGATTACAATGGACCAATACAATAGAATTTCCCTGCTAGGGCCTCTGAATCGAACAAATTGAATGGCCTTTCGGAGGGGAGAGGACGAAGGAGGCGAGTCCATCTTGGGCACCAGCGCTCTCTTTGCCGATCGCTGGCCGTGCTCGCCGCCACTGCCGTTTCAAACAATCATCAATATTAGTTTTGAGCTTTTGTGGGGCGAAGGTGATTTTGGTCGCTGGAAGACTTCGGCTACCTTGAAGGTGGAAGGAAATTAAATCATGCTGTGAGTTTGGACAGCCCTCTGAACTGAACCAGCGCTCAGATCCCCCATCCGTCCGTCCGGGTGTGGGTTTGGGCAGGTAAAGCCTACTGATGCTGATGCTGCTGCTGCTGCTGCTGCTGTCTACGATGGCAATTTGGATGCGTGCCAGCGTCTGGCCTGAGCGCCGTGCCAGTGATCGTGTTGAAGCGATCGCCGCGACGTTGGCGAGAGGCCAGCAAATAGGACCCACAAACTGGCGCATACCTGGCCAGGTTTGCGCTCCCAAATATGCTCGCCGGCCGCCAATCTGAATTGTTCAAAATCTCTTCCTCTCCCTCTTTCTCACTCTCAGATTGGCCTCCACCAGCTAAGACTCTCGAGCGCCAAACGAAAGGGAGAACGAGCGCAGGACTTGGGCAAAGATTCAGCCAGACTTACGCCTGCCTTTTGGCCGGGACAAAACCACTTGTTAGATCCGCCTCGACCGCCGGCCGCTTCGCTAACCGCAAATTCAAGAGAATCAAATCTTGCATTCACGATTCTGGCCCAAAGCCTCCGAGTGAAGCTCAAGGGCTCGAATCGTCATTGTGCTCTGCTGTTTATTTTCAGCCTCGTCTTGGCTCCAACAAGCTCAAAAGATGGAACTCTGTTCCTTGTTTTCTCCCTTCGTTGCAAACGAGCCCGTCCATCCGATGCCTTATGAGAGTCTACTCGGCGATTTACAGCGACGAAAGGCATTAGATTAGAGCTATTAATTCTAGTTCAGCCCACTGGGGCAAGGCAGCTTTGGCGCCCAACGCTTGTCTCGCGCCCCCCACCCCCCACAAGACTAATTCAATGTGTTAAACTCACTAACCTACCGACTTCGTCGCTCTATTTTGACCAATTTGCTTATTACAATTCGTTCCCCATTGAACCACAGAGGGTGCAGCTAAATGGCTGACTGACTCGCTACCTGTGCGCTCGTAGTGCCTCCAATTGGAGGTAGGCCAGCTCTCTTGTCGTAAATCACCTGTTGCCACTCGAGCGCGATTGGCGGCTGCTTGGAAGCGGCCGTCAAGTGCTGACGCCTCTTGGAGGGCGCTCCGCTCGACCAAAATTCTCTTCAACTTTTGAATCAACCCAATTTTGGCCAAAGTTCAATTGCCCCCCGACCACCTGATGGTGCATCAGGCGAGCAAGCAGCCGCAAAAGTGCGCCAGGGTCCACTCACCTGGCGCCCAACTGGCCGACAGGCCTCTCGCTGCGAGAGCGAGAGGGAGAGAGGAAGAGCATTGTGCAACCAGGCTGGCGCCTCCATGCAACTGGCCGACCAAGGCAATAATTGCGAACTGTGCAACACTTAGTGGCGCCATGCAACAAGCTGAGGGTAATTATTCACTTTTTCCCTCTAAACGGAACTTCTAATTGAATCTACACCAGAGAGCTGCCAGCCTTGCGAGCAAGGGAGGCGCCAGGTTGCGGGCTACGAGATAAGGGAGATATAATTTAGCAGCGGTGGTGGCGGCGCTGGCCGCCGCAGCAACAGCGGCTCCAACGACCACGACCGCGCTCACTGCGCCCCCATCCACGGCCGAGGGTGAGAGCCCAATTTCACGCAACGATGGTTGTTTAGATCTTGGCCAACAGCAAAGTGACATCAATTTAGTTGCCATAGTAGATTCCAGCCGACCACTCGCAAGGCTCAGCCGGTCAGCCGAACTTGGCCATGGGCAGAACTTCCGTCTTGCTCTCTAACCTCAAGCTTATAAGTGAGAGCGTTCGCCAGGTGTGCCGCCTGGCCAAACCAGGTGAGCCCATGGTTGGTGATAAAATTGGAGGAAAATTTCTCACTAGACTAGCGATGACGACACTGTTCATTGGATTCGCATTCTCAATGGCAACCTGTTGGCAGATTTCTTTAGCCATCGCAAAGCGATAACAAAAGATAACTGCCAAACACTGCGCTCACCTAATTACAGTCTATCGATCTCAGCCGCCAATCTGATCTACCTGAACTACCGGCGCTTCTCTAGAGAAATCTGGATTCCAATTGGCTGCAATAAAATGCTCGCGACTTTCGAACTACCGAAGAGGAGCTTTTGTGCCTCAGCTTCTGCCTTTTCACTGGACTCTAGACTGGCCAAGCAAACGCAAATTACCTCTCGTTATACGACAACCAAAACCAAAACAACAACCAGACTTACGCGCCAGCCAAAGTCCACGAAATCGGGCCTTCCACCAGATCCATCGTATCACGGCCGCTCCGGTCAGGTGGACACGATAAATTCGGTTTTCAGATCTTCCAATTGCATGTTTGGGCTGCAGGCTCACAAGTGTGAGTGTTTCTCACATCTCAACGATATCTCGATGAAAATATGCTTTATCCATTGCTTCAATCCGTCGTCGTCCGTTGAGGGGCCGACCAGAGGCTCGCTCCTTCCCCCCCCCCAAGAGGGCCTCAACCGAACGAGCTTTGCGGCCCAAGCGAGCAAGTCAAACATTGAATACATCACTCAGAACTCTCCTCGTCTTAATCCAAATCTTCGACTCCAACTTATTTCAATCCCTCAGTGCAATATCCGCACTCTCGCTGAGCAATCTAAATTTCAGGCATTATCTCCCGGTTTTTAGGTTACCTGCCTGCGAGTTGTTTAGCTATTTAAACTGAACTTAACGAACTAGAGAGAAGAGAGGGAATGAAATTTACGACCAGAGCAGTTACGATGATCTAGAGTATCAACGCGCGGGCGTTGATAGCGAGATACACAAATGGCGCCGCCCAATCTTCAAACGGCCAAATAGAGCCAACCATCTCCGCCGGATAGCTATTTTCACTCGATCGGCTAGTTGGCGGATGAGCGATCTGTGGAGAAGTTTGATTTGCCTAACTCGTACCCCCATAGGCTCTGCACCTCGACGAGAGAAGGTCGACAATGCAACCAATGGACGCGAGTTGCCCATCATGGTGCCTTTCATTCGGCGCCAGCAAAATCTATTTAAACCCACCCAATTTAAAGGCCGCTTCACTACCTGCTGCAAATTCAATCCAGACTTATCTCCAACGACCAATGCTCATGCTACTCAAATATAGCCTCAATTTACGACTCCCAAGCACGCAAACTTTCCCTTCAAGGCTAAGAAAATAGTTCGCTGCGTTGGGTACAACAAAACGGCCTATAGGTCTGCGCTCCGTCTGGCGGCCACCAGGAAGGCTGGCGGTTGAACCGCCGGACCAGGACAGTGGGCGTTCCCTGTTGAGGTCCTCTTTAGACCTGCTGACAGAGGAGTTTTGAGCCCGATTAGATGGCCCTTCTCTTCAATCTAGCGAGCGAATCCTTTCCACTTGCCACCTGGATTGTCTATCTTCTAACAAGAGATTCGTTATTCAACGTTTTCCTTTCCAATCTGAGCGGGCCCCAGCCTTGTAGCCAAAACCAACAAGTCCCGATTCTTGGTCATCTCAGTCTAACTAGTTATTAATTGTTGACCATTCATAGGGAAGCGGGACAAGCCCATTTCCTTTGCTCGGGTTCAGGACAGGTAATTACTGCTCTTTTTTATGACTGCGCCTCTGGCCCCAGCGCACAATGTCCAACCTCCTCGTCTAATCTCTTCCCTTTGGCTACAATCTAGTGCAATGTAAGGCAATTTAGGGAGCGGAAACGAGGGAAGACCTTATTCCGACCAGGGGGCGGTTTGATTTACCTGTCGCATACACGGCAGCCCCTTGAGCAGATGAGCGCCTGTGCCCTCAGTTCTGCTCGCTTCGGCGAATGCTTAATGGTTCCGTTTTAACATACGAGAAATCTCGAGTCTAAATCTTAGTTTTGTTTGCGAACTTGCTGGAGATTCAGTGCGATAGAGGGGCTCTCTGCTTGATTGGGACTCAGTGGCCCTAGTAACTCTAGCTGAGACTCCTACCAGACGCGCACAATTGCTTGAATTCCTCACGCCGGAACAATGACAACAAAGGTAAATCGGGAGAGGTTTGGCGACCCGCGGCCAATTATCCGCTCGTCCCCCATGCCAAAACCACGATGTAGATAGGAAATCATTTGATGGCTCGATGAGAGACAAATCAAGGTTTCGACTAAAACCTCATCGAAGATCAATGAATTAAGCATCATTGAAACTAAACTTCGAGCACGGTCAAAGCAGAGTCAGCTGGTTTGGTCTTTTAATTCCCATATCTGAATGTAAGATTCGCTTAATGTTATTAATGTCGTATCTGACATCTCAGTCACATACAGGTCTTGCAACTCAAACCACTTTCCTGTCCGTCGGTGCAGAATGTGTATCCTGTAGGTGCCTTTGCCGGCTTCAGGTTCACCGTCATGCACAATGTTTGCTACCAGAGAGTAGCTAATCGGCTTAAGCTTGTTTGCTTGACCGGCTGCGAGGTCGTCGCTCGTCAAAAAATGTGTCATGTTTAGATTGTTAATTGGAAAATCGACGATATGCGTGTTCTTCTCGACGAAGAAAGTGTTTTTCGTGAATCTCTTGTAGTACAATACGAGATAACGGGGTAACTTTAAAATCTCGTAACGTTTGATGGCAGATTCTTTGTAGGATTTGAATTCGTGTTCAGTTTTGCCATCAAACTTGGATAGCAACTCGTAGATACTTATTCGGGGCTTTATCACTTTTCCCTTTTCATCTTTCTTTGGAAACAGCGGCATATGAGGTAAATCGAGAGTTAGGTAAAGAAAACTAGTCAGATCAAAGCTCTCCTCGCTCGATGGTATAAACTCTGGTTCTTCACTAGTAGAGGCAGCATTCGGTAGCAACAGTCTAGATGAGATTCTTATCCTGCCTTGGAAGGTTTGTTTTATGATGGATTTTTTTTCGCGTTTTGGCCCCATAAGCGAGTTGAGGAACCAACCCATGAATACAATTGGATCGCTTTGTTTCGTGAATTCAAATTTCTTTTTAGAGGTCAGGACAATTGCTTGGAGCATCTCATGAGGCGAGACATGAGCTTTGAAATTCCTAGTGTTCCAGAGTTTCCGAATCAGCTCGCCAAACCTCTGGGAAAGTAGATACCGGTCATCTCCTGGCTTGACAGGGGCGTAGTTCGACTCGATCAAAAAGTAATTTCTCAAGGTAGTAACATGACTGAGAGCATGAAACACAACGTTACAGTAATCGTTGTATTTCAAATTATTGAGGCCTACGATACCTGGGAAGTAGAATTTGCCATCATAAGCTTGAACTGGTTTATCCAATCGGTCTAGATTCTCAATGTCTTGTTTAGTGAATGTTGGTTTTAATACATACAAAATATCGTTGAAAGAGGGATCATCGATTTCATAATTGTCTGGTAGGCAGTAGAATTTCAGTGTCTCTAGATTTAGGAAGACATGATGAAACTCACTCACTGAGTGTGTGAAGGCATGGGTCGATTTTCCTCGACCCTGAAAGTACTTGCCGCAAACAAGGCAGGCGTAGACGTTGACTTTTGACAACGAGACACTACATAGCTTCTCGAAATCGAAATCCAGCGCCTTGCGGTCGATAGTGTCAAGATAGGGGCAAGTAATTTTAGATATTTCGTTTGGATTCTCTGAGATGATTGATGTCTGCTTGTCCGGCGTCCTAATTGGAGTTAGCGAGGTTACGATTTCATTAATCGGATCACTGTCCATGTTACCTACTCATTCCGTCTTCCTCTAGAGTTTGTCAATACGACTAAGACTAAGATGATATTCGGAAGCCAATATATGTACGTTAGGGAATAATCAAAGCGTCCAACCGCTGCATGAACTTGTATGAGAGTATAACAAACTAGAAGTAAACACACTTGACTACGCACTCTGAGATCTGGTTTGATCAAAACTTGTCGAAATGCTGTTAACAATCAGGCAACCTTCTCTCTCAACCTAGGGGACCTATGACTGTATCCGACTATCTCCAGCTGTGAAAACCAACTGAAATCGCCAGATTATACTAATAACAGATTCAGGGTGGACTAGAGAAAAGGAGCTCGTGGAAAAGAGCTTGCGAGTATTATATCTGTTCTTGATTTCTCGGACCGGGTTCGATTCTCAGTTGCGTTCATTTGGTTCTGTTCGAGTTTTATGGATCTGGGCGGCAGTTTTGAATGCGCTCTTTTCACGGCAAAAAGTTCGGCCTTTCGGAAGGACGAGAAGCCGAGAACAGATATATAATGTAGACAGCTTCTGGGCTTACCGGAATTTTTCTGCTCCTGCTAATAATCTTTGCAGCCTTGATAGCTGATCGCGCCACCCCTTTCAGTGTCTTATGTACAGCGGTACACCTCTTGGGATCTGAAAGCTTAGGTTCGCGGCCTCAGTCCGAGGAGCCAAGAACAGACATATTGATCTTAGGTATGGACCGCACCAGCTTCTCCCTGATTGAGATAACAGTGCTTTTTCCGATTCCTGGGGTCTTAGCCGCCTGACGGCTCGATCGTCCCTTTCCAGGACACATGGGGAATGCTCTGGGGTATGTAAGCCGGAGTTGGCTCCGTAACGAGTTTCTATTGAGGGCTGGAAAGTCAGAAATGCTGGTTCTGTCGATTGATTGTGGATTACGACAAGTGAAGCCAGTTGTCAGATCCTTGGTCAACGTAGAGTTGGTCTAGAGGCCGATCAAAATCTCGAGCCTCTAGAGCTATGTTCAAGATGGCGGCTCTGACGCGCACAAATACATCCGATCTGCACTTATCGGGAAGAATACGATTGGCGGGTAGCAGAGCACTGGCTCAGAGGCGCTCGTTCCATCTTGGGGAAACTAAGAATCAGAATTGAACTGCTCAGATGTGTCTCCAGCCCTTAAAAGCTCCTCGAACCTTTTCATAAGTGACAATCCGTCAAGACTAGAGACTTCTTGATAACAAAGAGTCTGTCTGGTTGAGTTTGTTTCAAGTGGATCTTGCTGAGAGGCGAAGAAAGAAAATGGTACATCCAGGCACCATGACTCATTGGTTCGGTTGCATTTATTCTTGGCAGGCACTAACTATACAAATCGTCTATCAGCATTTCGACAATAATTTTCAGAGATGCTCTGATGTCCTCCAACTTGAATCTTTCAGTGCCTGGTATATGTATGAAAACGGAACGATCACAGATAGAGAGCGACTTTTGATAGATATATTCGCAGACATACAAGCCGGCATCGTTACTTTTCTTCGTCGGTATGCAAACTCTACCTTCCCTTAAAGCCTCTGTCATCCCTTCGCATATTTTATCCACATCTATACAGGTGGATCTTGAGGCAAACTCACATGGCCTGCATGTGTAAGGATACGGTGGATCATCTTTCCGAGAATCTGGGCTGTAGACTCTCAGATGTTTATGAGGAGCATCTTTGAGCACGTCATCGTGAAGATATGGTCCCGTTCGAGCCGACTGTTCTATCCTTATACACGATTCGTGTGCCGCGAGTCCAATATGAACCATAAGCAGAGGGTTATACTCTTCCCACAATTCAGAGACAACACGATCCACCTCACCGTAAGCCACAGATATTTGTTTGGTTATGATGTTGACATTACTTCTGTCTATCTTCAGACTGTTATCTTTTATAGCCTCCCAAGATGGATTCACCAGATGATCTCTAAATAAACCAAAGCCTGTTATGACGACATTTCGCCTCGCACCATATTCTAAAGAATCGAGCTTGCCCATTTTAAGGTCGGCACCAATCACTTGGATTCAACACACATCGAAAATGGACTTCATTGAGAGAGCAAAAACTCACCCCCAAGTCCCCTGAACCAGTGATCAATCGAAATTTCAGGATACAATAGTCTGATTATTCGCGAATCGAATCGTTATGTTCAGGAGTCGAAACTAAAAACTTTCCGTCACTCGGAATGGATTTTACCGACAACAATCGTCCGTGTGAAATTGAAATTATGTATCCACAGTGGCATATAAATCTAGAAAACCATGATTCTGAGAGCTTCAGCAATATGATGGTGAATCAGAACTGGCTTGAGAAACCAAGACCAGAATTAATATTATCGAATCACAAGTTTTCGTTCTGAACTCCGGTTCAAGAATATTCTCCGCCTCTCGGGCTGGGGTTCAAAACAAGGACACGGAAAATGTGATGCTCGCACGAACAAAATCATCCTGAGACTAACTTTCGCGAACCTATGTCTACCAAATTGACCATTGTGACAACCAGAAGGTAGTGCCAGCAAATCAATGTCTCAGATTATTGTATTTAGTTCTTTGATTAACCTGAGCGAACTAGGCCGATAGCCGGACCCGAAATGCTCCCAATGGTTTAGATGATGAAATAGCTGATATAACTTGTTGCGCTGCTCAAATAATTTTTTCTTTGGAATAAGTTCAAAATATGTTGTCTCGAAAAGTTTCGGTAGCCCCCCAAACATTCTCGCAATAGCAAAATCGTATTCTGAGTGTCCATAAAACGAGCTAGGATCGTATACAACTGCCCTAGATGCATCACTCAGCTGGGCAACGTTACCTGACCAGAGGTCACCATGCAATAGGGCCGGGACAATCTTGTCAGTATCGGACCCCGAGGGATAATCTACAAAGAACTTGTCTATTTTCAACTGCAACTGGGACCAATTCTGCATCAACTCTCTATCTCCATGATCGAATAGGATCGATTGTATTGGTTTATCCAATCGGTAGCGGGCAAAGAAAGAAACCCAGTCTTCTGTCCACTCATTGCATTGAGGTATCGAACCACATGAGGTGGGTACATCAAATCCAAATTGATTTATCTCCCTGGACCCAGGTTCGGGTACAAACTTATCAGGATAGAGGTTTGCTACGGGATATGATAAATGATCGTTCTTGACTGAGAAATTGTGCTTTGCAATCTGAATTGAATCAGCATCGTCGGGATCGTTGCTAGCTTCATAGCTGCTGTTCTTTCCCTTTGACGCGATGATTTCCCTCGCCGATGGTGGTTTATGTCCTATCCAACTCGAAGCTCGCTTGTTAAACCGTAAGACTTTGTTATTGTAGTCATGAAGGTGAGCCAAACTTCGACCTAAATCAACAGCACATTCGTCTGCCAAAGTCTTCAATTCTAGATACTCTACAACCAACGATGACGAACGGTTCTTATCATGATCGTGAACCACAAATAGAGGTTTTGGGACTCGGATTGTTCGAGTTGAAGCGATCGCTTTAAGGGACTCTAGCTCGCCATCGAGCATCACACTTGCGTTCAGACTTGAGTTGGTCTTTACAAAGATCATCTCATCGTTATCTATTGTATAGCAGTGACCTTTGCTAATGCAACCCGAGGATGACCCAGCATGTTGGTCCAATCTCTTTGTGTCCAAACGATCCCTGATTTCTTCCTCAAGGCACTTATGCATTTCTCGACGGAAAAAGTTGCGATCACTAGGGTGGGCTGTTACAAAAGAGCAACAATATGAACCCGGAACAGAGATAGAGAGTTACTGGATCACTCCCAGATGGTGAATGTGGTGGAGTAGCCTGAGTTCTAAGTCGATTGGATACCGTTCACATCGAGCCCATACTAGTGAAGAACCATCTCGAGAACAGAGATAGCAAATAAGAGGAGATTGTGCCTGTCCTCGGCTTCTCGGACTGGTCGGCGACTGTAGAATCGATTTACACGTAGTTTGAGGGGAATCTTGGACGCGGTATATACTAGTGTTTATTTTTGGTTTTGATCTTCCACTATTGTAGCTTTTATTTCTTTTCAATGCTGTACAGTCGCCGACCGGTATTCTTTGCTTCTCAACTGGTCCGGTGACACCACGTGCAGCCGTGCGGCGTAGACCTTCTAAACACCCCGATTTGGTGGTATTCTACAAGATTTTTGAGAATCGGAGATCCACATGCACTCGGCGGGCAAGCAGAATCCCCTGAGCTCCAGACTCAGATCAGACTTGAATTAGCACGTGAAGCGAAGAGCAGGTACAGTCCCGGAACTACAAGTTCCGGAGAAATTCCAATAATTTTACGATTAACTGACAATGTGAGAGCTGATCATATCATAACTATCGAGTACGCTGATGCTAATTTTGGTCATATAATTTTTGACCGCTTTGCCAGCTAGCTATCAATCATAGATTCATCAACCACGATTATGGTGTTGGTTTTTCAAAGATGATTGTCATCACGTATTTCTTGGGCCCGATTGGACCTTCGAGATATAGTGCTTCCTCAATGCATTTGGGCTGACTATTTCATGGCAATAGTTTCGCTCGTGTACCCGACTCTTCTGGTTCGTCATTATTTAGGTGTAAAGACAAGAAAATGATCTCGAATCGGGATCATGTCATTAAGTGTCAGCACAAATTTCTTGCTGTGCTCGGCACAAAGGGGGGGATTCAAGGTGGAGGGATTGTGTAACGGAACAATCTCATTGACGTTCGAGTTCTTTGGAACGTCTATGGATGCGCAACGCAGGTGAGTGAGAGTCATAGCCACAATGAGTCTTCGTAATGGCTTTGCGAAGCGGATCGCAATCGAATGCTGGAGCCTGGATTCCAGAAAGCCACTATACTATGCATATGAGAAAAGGTTGTATTCGTGCTAAGTGTTTCGGGCGACAACTTAGTATCAAAAAATTGAGACTGTAATCTACTCTCTATCATCCCTTTCTGAAGTCATTCCTTGCATCGATATTAGAGGTATTTCAACTTACAAGCTCATTGCACATTCGAAGTTGTTCGCGAACAGAACGATTACCATCTTGTTCTATGGTGGCACGAGGACAAGCGATGGATTGTGATGAAGATGGTCTCAAGCGTTGGGTTTGTCCGTCAGACCGTGAGCTGACCCTCAGAGCAAAGTAAATATTATGGTCTCAGATTATATTTTCATATTGAATCCTGACTAACGCCACTCCGATCTCTCACTTAGGCTCCGAACTGGCTGGTCGTCCCGTACAAACACTGACCCTACCTCGGGCATCAACGAGAACGAGCTGGCTATGATCGCACAGGTGCTAGATAGAGCTAATCGCGCTCAAGAGATCGAGGTCCAGCGGACTAGGTTAGCTTCTCTAAGTCTACAAATAAATTGATGCTATTCAGTATCCCTATTACCCTCGGTAGCTAATCTTTCGACGTCTTTACAGAAAACTGACCGAGAGGCTTGAGAAGATCAAGAAACAAGCACGTGGAACCGGAAAGAAGGGTTGTGCTTTGTGTGACGATAAGCCAGGTTTCTTCAGCAAATTTTATACTTGTAAGGATTGTCACAGTGTAAGTTGTACTCTTCATACTAAACAGATGTTGGATGGACAATGTTCAACATGAACTGATGTTAACTAACGATATTTTTTACTCCTTAGTCTGTTTGCTTCAAGTGCAGCGTAGACACATTTGAAGTGGGATCCGACAGTCCCATTTGGTTATGCAAAATTTGTTCAGAATACCGGGAAGTACTGAAAAAGACAAACCTATGGACTCAATTACCAAATGTGGTTTGAAGCACCAAATATGATCGAAAGTGGCCACTGACAAGGCCAGAGGATAGGTTCTGCTCTATCAACCCTAGTTCACCTGAGCGAAGATACTAGCGATTAAAATCCTCCCCGCCTCGAGTATACTCATAACGTCAACATTCGAACATGACTATCAACGCTCACAATCGAAGATGAGAGAGAATCGAATCGCAAGCAAACTATACCAAATCATGGCTTAGTTTATGCTACCGGTAGACTGCAAACTTACAGTGCAAACCCTCAATCGAACTCAAGTTTGCATTGTTCAAGACACCGAGATATTGTGTCGGCATTTAAGGTTTTTATCACAGAGCTAATCTGATTTAAATGTTTCTAAACTCGCTTCTTATCAACCAAAATCCCTTATCGCCCCGTCGTTCGAACTCGCACAGCTTGTAAAGAATGGCCTTGAAGACAGCTGTTTGGTCTGGTTTGAAATTGTTCTTGAAAAACTCCAGCATTTCGTCTGTTGGAGCTTCACCTGTTCTGGACGATTTATACAGTAGATAGTCTCTTATCTTGTCAGCCATGGACTCAGCTCCCGTTTCTTTAGCCTTTCCTTCGAAGTCTTTATCTGCTTCTTCATCATCGAAATGATTTGGCGGTTGGAATACCCCTTTTGCGAGTGCGATTGGATTAGCTTGGTTGCGTCTCTTTATTGATGACAAAAGGGAATCTTTACTTTCTGAGGTAGTGGATGTGGCTTGATACGACTGGACTCTACTCTTATTTTTGGGCACCAGACGAGCTTTCGGCGCCATCTGACCGTTTCGGCCGGTCCAATTTGGTACACCGAATGAGGAATCTAGACAGGATCGGCGAGATTCGCGTAAAGCTCTGATTGCGTCACGCGCTACTTTCTCCGCTTCACTCTCGACAACTTTGAAATCATGAGTTGAGTCTGTCTCTATTCTGTCGTGTTTTAAAGCTCCGTAGATGTTTGAATTTTTAAACAAACGCTCCAATATGTAATCATCTTTCTTGTGACGAGAATCTTCCTTGTCTTCCAAATCGTCAGGCTTGTAGATATCCTGCTTGACTAGATACTCAACACGCTTTCTACTACTACGTTTCTTTGCAGATTTCTCAGGTTGATCGACGTTCGACTTTGCAGGTGTCCACGGAATAGCTATCTCCTCCGAGCTTGGTTCCAATTTGACTTTGATGGATTCTTGATGGTGTTTCGTTGTCAGTGCGCAGTCAGGCTCTATCTTTATACGGATGTTTGAATTCGAAGAGTTAGTTGGTTGACTATTGCTGAATTTGGTGGCTATCATCTGACTCAGGCGTTTTGCTTGCTCACGCATCGCCTTTATCTTCTCGTCCGAAAATATTTTATTAGAATCAGCCATTTCTAAGGGGTTGTTATCCAAACTCTCTGGGTTCCTCCTCTTTTTCTTCTTATCTTTCACTCTCTTTCTGGATTTCTGAATAGATTCTGGGTTGATCTGGAGATCGTCGTCGAATAAGGCTTTTGTCTCAATATTCTTGTCGTCATCTCCAAGTCTGAAAAGCTCATGCAAGTCATTAGTCTTGAAAAACCTCTTCTGCTTCGCATCTTTCAATACACGATTGGTTAGGTAAAGCTTGAAAACTTGGCGATGATAAATCTTCTCTTCTATTGTTCCTGCAGTAAGTAGGCGATATATGATCACATGCCGTTGCTGTCCGATTCGCCAAGCTCGTTCCCTTGCTTGAATGTCGGTAGATGGGTTCCAGTCGGGGTCGTATATGATTATCCTGTTGGCACCGGTAAGATTGATTCCAACACCACCAACCCTCGTTGTCAATAAAAATACGAATATTTCGGCATTCTTGTTGAACTCTTCGATCAGTGCTTGGCGAGCAGCGATGGGTGTTGCCCCATCCATCGAGAGGTAACGATAGTTTAGCTCATCCAGGTATCGCGAAAAAATTTTCAACATCTGCCTGCTCTGGGTGAAGAGAAGCACTTTGTGACATTGCTTCTTCCATAGCTTCAATAAAGCATCAACAACCATCATCTTTCCGGACTTGTTTCTGTGGCCGTAAGTTTCGTCCTCCGAGAAAAACTCTGTATGTCTGGCGGCTGGATCTGCACGCAATTGTTTAGTACAATCAGTAGGATCGAATAAGTCAGGATGATTACAAATCTTGCGCAACTGTATCAAACCGACAAAGATCTGACAGAGTCCTGCTTTGATATCTCTTATTGTCGGTGATTCCAAATAAGCTTGGTACAATTTGCGTTGCTTGGCTGTTAATTTACAGAACAGGACTTGTTCGCTTCTATCCGGTAGTTTGAGCTTGCTATTCACCTCAGCTTTAGTTCTCCGCAGTAGGAAAGGCTTGATCGTGTCTCGGAGGACACAAGAGCACTTGTAAGCAATCTGGACTTGAAAATCTGATGCGTTTGCATATCCTCCTTGAGTTATGGGCGTTGCGAACTGCTCCATGAAGACAGGGAGAGTTCCGAGCTTTCCTGGATAGATGAAGTCGAATATCGACCAAAGCTCTTTCAAGTTATTTTGGACCGGTGAACCTGATAGAATTATACGATGGGGAGTCCTAAATCTTTTGCAAGCTAAGGTAACTTGTGCATCCGGGTTCCGAATCTTGTGACCCTCATCTAGTATGGCGTAGTGCCAATCCAGACCATGCAGATAGTCTTGGTAAATTATAACCCCAGGATAAGAGACAATAAGAATGCCTCGTGATTTGTGGACAACTTGGACTAGATTCTTCCTATCGCCACTGAAATTGCCGGTATTGTGTAGAATAGCCACTCGAAAAGGTGGCCACCATTTTCTAAACTCTAATAACCATTGGTGCATCACAGTAGCTGGACAGACGAGCACGGTAGGCCCTAGGTTCTCATATTCTCTGTGGGCATTCCCAACGTCGGAACTCCTCAGAGCAGCTAGGAATGCTATCATTTGTATGGTTTTACCTAAACCCATTTCGTCACCTAATATACCTCCTGTTCCCAATTGATGGAGTTCCCACAACCATCTCACACCAGTTCTTTGGTGCTCAAATAAGTTATCCCAGATATCTTTTGGAATTCTCAGGTTTCCTTCAACTTGGACTAATTCGTCAAGATTTTTGGATTCAGTGCCGTCGCTCAAGACATTTGCAAGCCTAGTTTTGGCTTTGTCTCTTGCGTAAGTCTTTAAACGGGCCCGGTAACAACTAAAGTCGCCATCGTCCTGGATCTTGTTTCGCCGATGACGCCTCAGCTCAGTTTCATTTTCCGCCGCATCTGAGCAGTCGAATTCACTGCCAGTTTCATATTCTATATTCTCGTCGAGCTCGTTATCTGATTGATTTTCGTTTTCGGAAGGCACATACTCACTGGCAGAGGATTCTGAGTCACTGTTAGATTCCTCTTGGGTCCGCTTCCTCTTTGTGGGATGCAAATTCAGTGATGTTTTTTGAGACGAAGTATTCCCATGGTGGTCATTTGATTTAGACAGCCTGGGTATCTTGAGGGAACTTGATGAGCTCTCGTTCCGGGTCTCGTCATCAGGTTTCTCAGTCTTGATGGTCCTACTAAGGCGCTGGAGGCGCGCGAGTTGCACAGTTTGCTCATCACTTTCGGTTTGGGCAGAATCATTGTGGATTAGGCGCATGAGATCACCGACTTTTGAAGAGTGGTCGGGTTGAATCTTATCATTCCTTCGCCGCGCAACATCATCTGAAACTGCGATGGCTCGGTTGACCTGACTGAAGACCTCCTGTTCGTATGTCTGCTGGTCGTAGGCCTCCACGTCCAAATCCTCAAGTTCCTCATTACCTTCACGTGCGGTTGTGGATAATATGCCAGCTCTGTCCACTGAGATACGCAACGAGCGATCTTTAGCTTGTTGAGAGACATGGGTTTGCTTTGATACAAAGCGCTCCGAAGAGCTTTCGGCATCGTGAGAAACATCTGTCTCCGATGCATCAGAACTTTGCCCGTCGTTAGACTCTGGTGAATTCATTCTGGTAAGCTCATATTGGAAGGGTTCTTGTGTCCGCTGAAGTCGAGGCCAATCATGCGTCGGGACTCCTGTATGCAAGTTCTTCTTTTGATTCGAATGATACGGCAGATTCCAAACTTGACGGAGTTTGGGGTACTTGCATAGGTATAACTTTTGCTATTTTGATGGTAGATGTGTTGGAATAACTAGAGGTTACTTGATCCAAGAGTTCGAACTGCGAATACATAGAATACCAATTGCGAGCTGGTTAGAGGCAGGCTCCTTTTATCCCAGAGTTTTAATATGAATAGGCTAAGTGAAGGTTGTAATCTTCCAAAACCAAACCAATCGCAACTTCGATTCAAGTATAATAAATGCTCTCTCGAGTTTTTCACTCTACGAGTATTAGGTCGCTCAAGTTATATTTGTTCTCGGCCTCTCAGACTGGATTCTGAACGCGAATTACAAGTTAGCAGATGAACCACATGTACGGCGATTCAAGATGCACTCTCTACTAAAAATACATAGAAAAAATAGTGATGATGTCGCATGGAGCGCTGTACTTTCGGAAGCGAATGTCGTCCATTTGGGATGGCATACGGAGGAGGCTAGAAATGTGGGAACAACTTTCATCATCTACCTCCAGACCCCAAACAGTCAAGATACATCTACCAGGCTTGTCTCAACCACACTACATACAATCTAACCAAGGCAAACGAATGTTTCAATTGTCAAAACCGTTGAGTCAGACCCAGAACGTGTAAAAGTCAGAAGGTCAAACGACAGAATAATTTAAGAGGCTCAGACTATCCGCTAGATCACATAATTTGATATGATCGTGTTAGCTTAGGTCTTTGAATGTTAATCGATCTAGTCTTGTCCACGAGCTAATCAACTATTATATCTGATCGATACCGTCAGCTGAAATTGTGTATAGCTACACTACAATCATCATCCATGGGAAAGAAAAACAAGAAAAAAACTATCCACGAGCAAGCAAACTATTCATGCTTCGGCCGTGGGAAGACTAAGCTAAAAGATCAAATATTCTCGAGGACACCCAGGCATCATAAATGCCTTTATAATGCTGGTTACAAGTATATAAAGGTCGACAAATTGGATTCTTCACAGATCAAGCGATTCCTTGCCAAGTCAAAGACCATTGAGCACCAAATCCTTGCTCTCATGGACATCACGATATTGAAACCCAAAGATTACCAGCGTCGTTACAAATTCACTGAGTTGCTGCTGAGTTGTTTATCAAGCCACCATGGTACGCCCTACGAGGGTATACTGTTCGGATCAACGGTCAATGGCCTGGGATTTAGAGATTCTGACGTAGATCTGCGACTCAGACCCCTGTTGAGAGTAAGTGAAGGTCTTTACGAGCCTATTTCTCTCGACGACGACATGGTTGAGAGGACTTTGCGAAATATCGCCTACCAGACCGCGAGATGCAGTCCCTCTCACGGTTTATACGTTCCAAGTGTTAAGTGTCCCATAGCTAAACTATCCTTCTTTGTCGGTGAATCGCATGATGACAAGAACCTGGATAAGATGGTAGAGGGTCTCAAATACGACATATCGCTCTCGGCGGGGAGCTCTCTTGGCGCATTCAATAGTAAATTTCTTAGATTCTTATGTTCCTTGGAGCCAAAGTTTCAATTACTTGCCACAACAATACGATATTGGTCTATGGTTCATGGTTTGATCAAGCCTGGTCACCTATCTTCATATTCATTAGTGAACATGCTGATATTCTTTTGTCAAACTATAAAACCACCATTATTACCAACTATAGATTATATGCGCGATCTATACCTCAAGCAGAAGAAAATCGAATCAGATTCATCGAGTGATGAAAGGTCGAGGAAGGGTATCACTCAAATAGAATGGCATTGTCTAGTTTGCTTTGATAAAGGACGATATGAGCCTTCGACTAACAATGAACCGTTGGCGATTCTGTTACTCAAATTTTTTGAATTTTACCTCAAATTTCCTTATTCCACCCATATCATCACGACCAGACCTGGAAGAGCCCTTTCCCATGACGAATTCAAGACTAGTACCCAATATCATCCCTCTTTTCCTATAAAGTCTTTCCTGAATGTTCAAGATCCTTTTGATTTGAAACATAATACTACGTCAGGTATGCAAGGAAATCATTTTCGTAAGATTTTGATCACTGTGCGATATTCTTACGAAAGGCTATTCGAGGAGCTCAGGAGTAATTTCATTGCGCCTTCACATGTTCTCTACAGCGATGAGAACAGGAAGAAAGCTGAGAATGAGCCTACCGCATGGGGCCTAAACTGTCTCTTTATCAAACCAACTAATGAGGAATTGAATTCCAAGAGGTTGACACATCAATGACAAGCCAAGTTCACTAGATCTCTGATTGGTCAATCGACCATCTTAATTTTTAAATGTCGGAGGAGTAAAGCCAAGCGCCTCGGATCTTACGATCGAAGCCCTGAAACTCATGGAAATTAGACTTTATTAACTCTGTGCTAAGAAACACTCATAACTTTTCGAGTCGCAATTCGGGTAGGTGCTCAAGTACTTCTCTAGATGCTCCAAGTTGGTTCTCTCTTCGTTGACACAAACGCATCTCTTAGATTCGTTATCGTCATAAATCCTTGGCACACCGGCCCAACTACGTTCTACGCCTCCGCTCCTTGTACTGCACCAGACTCTACCTCTTTTCAAATCGCTGTTCCACTCTGAGTTGCATTCCGGAAGCTCGGCATCTCGCGCCTGGCGGATCGCTTCAACTTCCTTCAGACTTTTGAGTGTCTCATGAACTTTGGCCAATTCTTTTGTTGCACAACCTTTCGAATCGTAGAATGAGCCCTCTAAACGACCCGCAATCGGATAATTGCTGTTGTAAAATGACGCCCAGCTTTCAATATGAGAGAACATACTATCCTCTAAATCGCTGATGTCATCATGTAAATCGTGAGTAAAATTACCTGTTACGAATGCGCGGGTTGCATCGCGGCCGGTAAATGCGTTGTAATCAGCACCCTCGCCGTAGTGTTGCTGGTTTTCTGTCACATCGTAGACAAGACCCAAGAAAGCAAGGTACACCTTTGACCCTTTAGATTTGCCGTCATAAGCGGCCAACTCCTGCTTCCTCCACAATCTTACCCTACTCTCACCGAGATCTTCGTTTGGACATTGCACGATTCTTTCCTCAGACTTGGTTTCATGTTTCATCGGTTCTTTTTCTGATGCAGCGTTTTTTTCTCTTAGTTTCTCAGCATCTCGACTGAGTTTGTTCGTGTTGATAATCCGGTCAACCTGCTTCTTCAAAGTACTGACCGCATTCCTGAGTTGGTCAGAATTGAGTAATGCATCTTTCGTTAGATCTAAGTGAGCTGCAGACTGTCTCAGGAATTGATCGATTGATTTGTAGTTGGAATAATAGGTGCTCATGAATTTAACTGTGTTTTCATTTGAGAATTGTCTATAGAGAAGTGGTGTAGATATTGCCGCAAGCAGAATGATCAGAGATTTTGTGAATAGGCTCATTTTAAGTTCCTCAGTCCCCCTCAACTAAAGTTCGATGAAATGGTGTCTAAGAGCTAGCTCGAAGGAACGAGATAGCAACAGGTTGCAGGGCTTGCGTTAGAAAATCTTGGATAATTCCTGTCGCTTGAACCTAAACTTGACGCGCTGAGTCTGCATTTGATGTGTCATCAAGAGTTGAAAAAGTAAACGTGGTTACTTTGATACCTTTAATTCAAATGCCAGCGCGAGACCATTTCTGCTGGCGGTTCATGCAATGTCATTCTCTCACTACACCGTCCATAGTGTTAATGGCAATCATCCAGACCCCATAAACGCATCTCTGACTTTAATGTGAGACCGAATCTCAAGCGATAGGGTGCCGTGGATTCTGCGCTCTGTGGGGTAGCGCATCTCAATCAACATTCAGCAACTCGCCAGCTGACATCTTGCGGGCTCGGCAGCACGAAAGACCAAATGAACACGAAACTCGTGTACTAAGCTTTTCAAGAAATAATATGTACTCACGACTAAAGATAAATAAGAACAGCTACAATACAAATTCGAAACGAGACTTGATGATGTTTCATCACGGTGTATAGATATGGATACACCACGATATTTACAACAGCAAATTTAATCGACACACAAGGTCTAAACCTCTTCCAACGCTCCAGCAAATGGCGTCCAGTACCATACCCACCAAGGTGGATTGTATCATCCTTGGAACTGGTCTCACAAGCTCAATTGTCGCTGCGGCTTGCTCGAGGATCGGAAAATCTGTATTACATCTTGATAAGAATAATTACTACGGCGATGAGTGGGCTTCCTTCACTTTCCAGCAGCTTATTGATTGGATAAGAAACAAGCTTCCCGGTAATTCCTCGCTTGAAGCAATTCCCGAAGAGCTAACCCTCAAATCTCGAATGTTCTGCTTAGATCTATGCCCACGCCTTCTTTACAGCAACGGAGATATGGTTGAATTACTAGTCAAATCCAATGTTTCAAGGTATCACGAATTCAAGAATAACATAAGAATCTTATCGATTGTAGGTAGAGAGATTCATGTTTTGCCTTGTCGACGCAGTGATGTCTTTACATCCCCACTATTGTCTGATTTAGTTGATAAGAGAAGACTGATGAAATTCATTGAGATGTGCTTAGAGTTCGATCCTGATACGTCTTCGCCAGAGACTAGTGACATTGCAAAACATGCTGACAGGCCCATTAAAGATTTCCTCACTGGAAGAGGTCTAAGACAAACACTCAAAGAGTACATAATCAACTCTATCGCAATGGTCGACCCAACAGACCCAACTATAGACGCATGTAGGAATATTAAGAAATTCATGGTAGCAACAGAGCGGTTCGGTCGATCACCATTTCTATTCCCTCTCTATGGTTGCGGAGAGTTCCCACAATCGTTCTGCAGGTTGAGTGCAGTTTTTGGCGGGGTCTACTGTCTAAATACTCAGATCGAGAGTGTCAAAATGTCTACACTATCCCAGGAGAACCTTGATGGGCAGCCCTTGAAAGAAAGAGGAAACTTCATCGTCAAGTTCTCCAATTGTGATCACCTAGTGGATAGCGATTCATTAGTTGTGGATTACCACTATGCCATGAGCTTGAACTTGATGAATGTGCCAAAACTTGATTCGAAAGTCTCGAGAGCGATCCTCATCACGAGAAAGAGCGTTCTTCCAAACGAAGAGAATCTTATTTCGTTCTTGCGGATACCACCCGGTGATCTAAATTGCAACTTAGTTTATTTCCTTGAATTCAATGCCTCAATGATGGTATGTCCACCAGATATCAACATTGTTTACCTCTGGACCAAATCTTCGTCCGAGAACCCTGAACACGATCTCAAGCCCTGCGTTGAGTTGGTTCTCGGAGCCGATGTCAGTGAAATTATATGGAAGTTTTATTATCAGCAGTTGATAGGTCCGAAAAACTCATCGGTCGAAACGGATGAGGTTCGTGGTTTTCACATAACTAGCCCACCTCATGAAGATATAGATTATAGCCGGTGCATTCAAGAAGCCGAGCAAATTTTTCACAAGATTTGCCCCAATCAAGAGTTTTTGCCAAGGGCTCCTGACCCAGACGAGATTATTACCTAAATTTGGGGTAGAATCTGATGGTTTGGTCTAGTCGAATAAAGTTATACCTCTTACGCTCATTGAGGTTGTCTGGAGCAATCAAAAAATCCTCAACCATATTACACGAAGGATTAGTCCAACTCCGACGGTTCCCTAGATTTCTAAGAAATCTGCTTTGATCTGTCCGACACCTTGGGAGCTGCATCGTCCTTCTGTAAATGAACTACGGTCGGGTTTGAGTGTGAGCCCATATACCCGTATGCCCCTGAGGGGGTGAGTCCAAAACCGTTCGGATGGTTGACAATCTCCTCTTGATAGCCAATTTCGTTTGGATGTTGATGATGATGTCGATCCAGCTCGCTGTGATCCTCAATGACGAAAGCACCTAATGGATGATGCTTGCTCACATGTTTTTCATGTATCTCTGGAACGATCCATTGTTCTTTGATCGGAATTTGGTTGTAGAAGCCTTGTCCGGCTATGTGGCCACCCTGGCCACCATCACCGACTCCCATTCCCTCGTGGTTCAACTGATGATAGTGATCTTGATGGTTTACGGGGCCAACTTGGCCGAGCTCAGCCTCTTCGTGTTCCTCGTGCGGCTTGTGTAAATTTATATGCTCATGATGCTCATAATGCTTATGTTCGTGAAGCTCTACATGTTGATGTTTTAGCTTCTTGTGATGCTCTTCGACTTTCTTTTCGTCGCTATGTTTTTCCGCTTTCTTCTCTTCCTTCGCTTTTTCAACCTTCTTTTCCTCCACCTTCATTGTCACCTCCTCTTTCTTGGGTTCCTCATGCTTCTTCTCCTCCTTTTTAGGTTCCTCTTTTTTTGGTTCCTCCTTTTTTGGTTCCTCTTTCTTAGGTTCATCGCTTTCAATCTTCACCTTCTTCTCTTCGGTCTTCTTTTTATGCCTCTCTTTCGACCCACCTGCACTGGATGATTCCTTCTTACTCTTACCTTCATTATAGGTCGAATGATCGTAGATATCTAAGTAATGCTTTGGCACTTTGCTTATATCGATTGTGTGTCCAACGTCATGACTAAGACTACTTGAATCTGAATCATCACTTCCGCTAGCGGCTTCCTTCGATTCGTCAGGCTTCTCGATGGCCTCTGCTTCCTCCTCTACGCTATCCTTTTTTTCGGGTGAACTTCCCGCGCTTATTGGCGTCAAGTTCGCGCCATGCGGACTCTTACCTTCGCTTTGACTATCCTCGGCTGTGTCACCAATTAGCGACTTGTTATCCTCAACCATGTGAGCAACCTCTTCATGTTCTGGATGCTCCCTATGATTTTCGTGGTGTCCTTCATGGTGGTCCTCTTGGCCATGTTTGTAACCATGCTTCAATTTCACATACACAGACTCCTCTCCCTTACCTTTGCCCTTCCCTTTACCCTTGCCCTTTCCTTTGCCCTTGCCCTTGCCTTTGCTTTTTATATGTATCTCAAGATGCACTGGTTGGCTCTGCACCTTTTTAACCTCTTTTATTATCTTCACACGCTCATGCTTGGACTCATGCTTTGGCTCCTGCTTTTGCTCATGCTTCTTCTCGTGGTGATGATGGTGGTGATGGTGATGATGGTGATGCTTCTCCTCCTTCTTGACGATGATCTTCTTCGGCTCTCCATAATGATGCTCCTCCTCCTCGTAAATGTGCTCTTCCTTCTTGGGACTCTCCTCCTTTTGCTCGTGTTCGCACTTATCATGTCTTTCGTGTTCTGGTTCATGTTCAACAGTCGTCATATGGCCATAGCTTTCGGCTCCTTTGAAAGCTTGTCCTTTGCCATCAGCGTATAGGGCATGTTGGCCCTGGTCCTTGCCTCGGGTAGCATCTTTGATGCTTGGAACGGGGCCAAACAAACCGCCTTGCATTGCATGGAACGGTTGTTCCTCGTGCGCACCAAAACGCCCTCGCATTGCTTTCGAGACTCCATCGCGAGGATCGCGGTTGGAATTGGCAAATATCTCATCGTCTCTCGATGGCCAGATAGTGTCAGCTACAGCAGTGTCTCCATTTATGGGTCCCGATACCTGTCGCCTAGACGTATCGAATTGGTCCGCCTCTACGGTCATGGCTAGACTTTGTCCATTTGGTTGCAACTGGATGAACTTGGGAATCTGAATCATAGTCTGTGCCCTCTGTTCGCCGAATGTCGGAGAACCCATTGGCGCAGGGTGACTAATCATCTGGGAACTACCAACAGGCTCGTGTACAGGTGATGATCGAGTGTCGGTTTTGGTTAGCGGTGAATTGGCCGGTCTAAGATTGTGCACTGCTTCTCGCGAAAGACGTCGCAATTTTGCCAACGGCGAGCGGAAGTAGCCTGATCTTGAATTAAATTCATCGATCTGGTTCCGTTTATGGAACTCATTGGATAGTACTGATTCCTCATTGAGCAGTTCATCGTCAAACTTTACAATTTCTTGGTTTGCTTCAGCCGTATGCGCCTCCGAGTTTTCGTCCTTTTGACTCGAAGGCTCCTCGTTTGAAAGTGTTGCTGAATCTGTCTTGTCTGGCACAGGCTCGTCCAATATCGGCAGACTAAAGTCGAGCTTGTAAACGTCCGAGTCCTCGTTTTTATCTCTTATGCTCTTCAATCTCTCCTTTACGCTCTCATGAAGGCCCCTGATTCGCTCACTTCTTGCCTCTCGAATTTTAGAGATCCGATCGATGACAGTCACCGGAACGACTTTCACGATGGGAATGTTGTCAGTGCCTAGTTGGGCTCCTGATCGCCTAATTGAATTATCGCTACGATCGGAATTGTAGGCAGATACGTTTGCTTGTTCATACACTGAGAGTGTTGATGCCAAGACGCTTGATGAAGGATATTTAGAGAGAACGAGATGAGCAACAACCGCGATACAAATCGAAATCAAGTATCTCCACAAATATATCAATTGATGACGCATTTTTACACCTTAAGTCTCACAGCTACCTTCAATCAATTCTATGATCGATCTCTATGCTTTATATTCATCTCGCTCGCACTAGTCTGCAAATGTTGACTCTTAAAAAGTTGATGAACCACCCAAACTCGAGAAGTAGAGGGAATATCTCGAATCCCTATAAGTGTTGGTAGCAACAAAGCCAAAAGTTTTAGCCGGCAGGCGGAAACTCAGGGAATGCCTTCGAGAGCTTAATTACCCGTTTACCTTCTAGAAAATGGCCGCTAACTAAGCTGACGGCTCACCGGTGTCGATGCTCTAGAGAGTGCTGACAAAAGTGCAATAAATTATGCAAGACAAAAGCAAGGCAGTTTGCCTTATGAGAAGGAGACCGCTTTGCATTGGAATGGGTCCGCATGGGAATGTGAGTTGAAGCCATTGTTCGGTTTGTTTCGGCAGCAATCGTAAACAGAGCTACCATGTCTTAGCTTCAGTTAAAAATGGTTCTAGCACTCAGAGCATTGGCTCTAGAAGAGCATTTCCGAGCTTAATTCATCGCCGCCGGAAGAAAATAACTTCCCGAACAACAACCCAGGTCTCGCTGACAATCAATGGTCAAAGGAGCGGTTGAGTAAGTGAGTGGTACATGTATCTAGCTGTAACTTTGGTAATATTGTTGGAAACAATCGCCCATGCTGAAGCCGTTCAAGACAACTACACTTCGAACCGGCAAAGGCCCAGCCAAGTTCTAGTCTCTGATCTTGTATAGAGGTACTTCGTCAAGAGTCTAAAGTTGATTGTGATTCCAAATTAAGACACTCGCTGGTCACTGTAATCGAGCTGATACAGATGCTTAATGAGCTGACAACTGTTCTCAATGACCATGATTGAGCCAATATCTCTGGCTTAAGACTTTAAATTCGAGCTCATACAGTAATGAACGGCTCCAACTGCTGTGTGAGCCAGGTTTCAGAGACAAACCAAGATCAGCCCACCCATAGTGTTAGGAGGACAACAACAAACAAAACTCGATTTTAACTCACTGACTTATTAGGTCAGCAACTTGGGTTGATCGACTGAAAGTTGACATTTTTGAGCCCATTTTTAGGCAGCTAGAACGACAGGTCGCTAACTTGCTGACTGCAGAGGCATGGAAACTGCAGTTTTACTCTTGGCCATAGCCTCTAGTCGTTCATATCTGACAAATGGTTCAGGATTGGTAGCATTGATGATAGGCAGAGCTTTATTGATACAACCAAATTTTCTTTCGAAAATCAGCGTTTTTGCAACATCCTTTGATGCATGTCGCCTTGAGATACAACTCGATTGTTCCCTTAGGATCGATCTCGCTGATTCATACACAAACCCGAAACTAAAGCTCATTGCGGTTCAACTAAGCGTAGTCTTTTGGGACGAGCGAATGTTTCTCGGTGGGCTTCGAAGTCGATGTCTTGGCGCAGTATACCACTTATAACAAATTCAACATTAACTATATCAACACTACTAGATTCAAACATCGAGCATAGATGAAAATCCTGGCTACAAGTGACAACTATTAAGCGCTTTCCGCTAGCCTTTAGATGGTTGATCTGTGTCCTTGATGGAAGTTTCTTCGTAGCCACGACACCACCAGCTGATTCAATCATTTCTTTCACATTAGTAACGCTCGATAAAACGCTGGGCGTAACAAAGAAAACGAAGTTATTAAAAAGGGGTCCAGCGCGTTTCTTGCGTTTCAACAAGGAATATGCCAAATTGAAAGAGTATTTCTCCTCACCCAGCTCATCTTGGAGGATAAAGTGCCTTTCGTCAAGAATCTGATTAGCTTCATGAGATTCCAGTATCCATTTATAAGATAGTATGTAGTTTGCGTGGCTGAACGCGCAAATAAATTTGGGTGTACGACATATCCGGTCAACTATCAGATGAGTGCAGTTTACAGGGCTGTTGGCAAAGCTCATGTCCAGTTTCATGGCATATGACTCCAGTTGCTCAACCAAGGCTGCCTCTAAGTGTGTCACAAGCAATCTGATGGGTTCATTAGACTTTCTGGCAGCACGAACGCTATTGTCACCCCCACCTATGGTGACTCCGCTGTCCTCATTTGCGTTTAAACTGATCGTAGAGGCCTTTGCACCATCATTGATATTGCCAAATTCAATCGAGTCCTTCCTCTCTGTTGGAATCACTGGTTTTGTCCATGCTTGCATCAAATCGCGAACGTCTGAGTATGACGAGAGCTTCAAGATATCGTTCGTCTTGAAAAGTTGATACTTGGACTGCGACAACATCGAATCCAAGTCGTTACTAACGCCAAGGATTGTGTCTGTTAGAATCTGGCAATTGGCGATAGGTATCTTCCATTCGACAGCGTGCTCGTATTTTTCACCACCAACGTTTCCACAGATAACAAGTGTGTTGCTTGGACTAAAGTAATCTGTGTAAATGGCTCCTGTTTTGAGTATCATCTCTTTAACTTCACGCCGATCTTTACCTTTGATGTTGGTGATAGTGATAACCTGATTGCTCAGAGGCTTGTTATCCTTCGAAAATGGCAGAGGTAAATGTAGAGCTTTCCACGGGAATGTCATATGATTGTGGGCCAAGACATCGTTAACCCAATATATAGTAACGCACCTTTTGCCAAGTTTCAATGCTTCACAATAAGAGTTTGAGAGTCTTGTCTCACATATGAGATGCGTAATTTTCTGGATGTCTGCATCGAATGAACCACCGGCAATTTCAATTGCACTACGCCATCTCTGCATTGAGTTGGAATCGACACATTCATAATCGGCTAATTTGAATACACAGCCCATGAGAGGGAGGTCTTTTGGGACATTGGCCTTGGGATCATGCCCGAAGTACTCAATGTTTTCTGTTACGTTAGGAACTTTAACCTTGATAAGGGCTAGGTTAGATTCTTGGATAGAATCAAAGATTGAGGGATATGGCTTCGGTTGAGTGCTGTTGGCCTGTTTCTGATTGCTCAAACCGCTAGGATCTGGATTCGTTGGTCTTAAGCTGTTTGTCTTTAGCTCTTGATGTTCGGAGATAGCAGGCCGGGTGGGTCCAACCTGCGAAACCCTCTGAGATGATCCAGGAAAGTTCGGATGAAACTGTGGTCTCGTTTGTGGGATAGCCGGTTGGTGCTGCGGAACCTGTTGTGGATGCACCTGGTGTGAACGAGGATGTTGTAACTGTTGGGGTGATTGTGATTGTAACATCTGAGTTGGCGGCTGTTGAACGGAACATGGATGGTGTAATTGGTGATTTTGAGGTGGTTGTAGCTGCTGAGAATGAGTGAAAGCTTGCTGATTGCCTGATGGACGACCATGGTAAGTATGTGGGCGGATGCTCATGGACTCTTGAGGGTGACCTGGACTAAAATTTTCATAGCCCATCTGATCGTTGGAAGGGTGCCTGATGGGGCCTCCTTGTTGCGGCATCCTTACTTGCATTTGATCTGTGTTTTGAGGATAGTATATTTGCTGCCTGCCTCCCATACCTTGCTGATAGTTAGAGTTGACAATCTGGGGTTGTAGGCATATTTGATAAGGACGTTGGTATGTATGGCCATTGGGATCTTGGAATCTGATTGTCTGGGGTGTCTGTTGCTGCATCGGACCCCTGGACGGTAAGTGATTCCCTTGGTAAGGCACTCTCACTTGATGATATATTGTTGGCTGCGGTAGACGACTCACTTGTGTCATATTTCCCATCGTTTGTTGACTAGGAACATGTTGGTTTCGCTGTGCTTGCACGTAGGTTGGAAGTTGCTGCTGAACCTGACCATGGTGTTGAGGATCAACAACCCCTTGATAAGGATTCATTTTGCGGTATTGCCCATAGTTAATGGTAACTTTTTTCGGTTGTTGGGGATCAGGGCCGATTACACGTGGCTGTTGTATCAATGGCCTTTGTGCCATTGGCGCGTTGTTACTTGGGGGCAGAAGTGGTCTAAATCTTGGCGGCGGGATTCGGACGATGTTTGCAGGCATTCGCGCACGTGGCAGCTGTGACTGTGGCAACGTTTGCATTCCTTGGGATGGTTGACTTGGTTGAGATTGCAGCTTGTTCTGAGGGTGTTGTGGGAGAGGAGATTCGACTTTGACTTTTAGCCTCTCAGATTCTGTGGAGATTGTTTGATTTGGCGCCTCTGGCTTTTTGGGGTCTTGGGGCTGAGCAATGAGCTGCTGTTGCTGTTGTGGTAGTGGTGGCGCTGGTGGTGGTGCAGGAGCCGGCGGGGGTAAAAGTAGCTCGGGGTCATAGAGTTGCTCATCACAGCAGCGATTTTGCTTCACTGATTCTAGTATCCAATCGGGGGTAACGAATTTTAAGTTTGAGCTGGCTTGTGACTTATCTGGGAATTCACTTGGTTCAGCAGAGGTGACTATATGATGCGTGCACGAGGCACTGTTCTTGCTCACCTGACCGCCATAGAAGGTAATTGTAGATGCTAGGATTTCTACATCGTTGGTGGACAAGTTGGCTGAAAAGGAGGCGACTATGTTTGTAAATATGACTCTGACGGGCGAGAAAGCTTCTGTTGGTAGCAACTTCTTCGCCCTTAGGCTAAGATGAACCCATAGGGACCTAACAACAGGTTTATCGTACAACTCTACGGCCTCCTCGACCTCGAGACAATTTCTGTCAGAGATGACATGGGTGACACTCTCTGATAGATAGTTTATATGCGTTGCACCTCCTTCGATGAGTAAATTCCTTATATCTTGAGCGTTTTTGCATTCTGCAACAACAAATTTGACGCTTGAGAACAACTCGTTCTTGTCCATCGTTGAATAAAGTTTCAAATTGGAACGATAATTAGCGAGGGGCTTTTCAGATATGAGGTTACACCTAAAAGTTATGTCAACATTATGGTCCCCAGCAGGGCCATGAGTTTCGTCAGTCGGCGACTGTACAGCCTCGGAAAAAATAAAATGAAATTAGAGTACTAGCCGTATCTGTCCAGGGGGTTAGCATGGGTTTTGCAGTCAATTTGAATTTGCGCGGAAATTCAAATCGATACATGAGGTATATTTTCTTACGAGCGAGCACGGCGTGCTCGCCATGCTTCCGAGGTTTTGTTATGATTCGTGGCTAACCCCGGTCTTGGACTAACCCCCTTGGAAATATTTACTATCAAGCACAATGAGCACCCCTAAGAAGACCGACGAATGCTTGTGGACTGATTTCCCTATTCGCAAAGAAATATTGAAATCTCTTGCGGAGAACAAGATACATAAACCACTACCAATTCAGGTCAAAACACTGAGGGCGACCCTGGTCCGGGACAAACATGTTTTGGGCGCTGCGCGAACCGGATCTGGCAAAACTCTTGCCTATGCAATTCCTATGCTGAATCGCATACTGACGTACCAAGACAGTCCTTGCTCAGATCTGAAAGGTCAAATATGTAATGACTTGGAGGAGAATGAAGATTTCGAATTTGCAGATGGCGAAATGTCAGCGATCGAGGATATGATTGTTGACAAGCTACCCAACTCTACAAACAATGGCTCCAGAATCACCTTGGAACAGAAAGTTCATACTTGCCCTGAGGCAGTCGTCTTGGTGCCTACGAGGGAGCTAGCATCGCAGGTAAAGGAAGAAATCGATAAGATTTGCAGCAACACAGCCATCAGAACTTGTTGTCTCATTGGTGGTCTTAGTCAGGAAAAGCAATTGAGGGTTCTCTCAAAGCATAAACCACAAGTGATCATTGCAACTCCAGGTCGACTTTACGATATTGTGCAGTCGGATTCAATTGAACATTTGAATATCCAGAGTATTGCGAGCATACGCACCTTGATAATCGATGAGGCTGACCGCATGATGCAAAAAGGTCACTTTCAAGAGGTTATAAAGATTATAGATATAGTCAAGGAATCCTCAAAGTTTCGCCGTGAAAATTTTACTTTTCGAGTCTATCTATTTTCAGCCACTCTTACGTTCCTTCACGAGCTACCGGAAAGGCTCAATGCTAAGCCAGCAACCAAGGTGAAGTCCACAATAACAAAGTCGAGAAGAGGCCGAGACAAGGAACCCTTTAACCCAAAGGAGCATAACAAGAAGAACAAGATCAAGCGCCTACTAGCACTGTTGGGTATTGATAGAGCCGAGACAAGAGTTATCGATCTCAACGATCAAGCTTCTTTCGGTCGGCCGAGCTCTGAACAATTGACTGAGCTCAAAGTCAGCTGTCTTGCTCAAGAAAAAGATCTCTATCTCTATTATTTCCTGATACAGAATCAGAAGAAGAGGACTTTGATTTTCTGTAATAGTAAAGATTGCCTTCGTCGTCTTGCAAATGTGCTAAAGTTTCTCGGCATAGATACCCTCAAACTATACGCCGACATGGACCAGAAACAGAGGCTTTCAAGCTTAGAAAAGTTTAGACAGCGCCCAAACTCTGTCCTCGTTGCAACAGATGTAGCCGCTCGCGGCCTAGACATAAAGGATCTCGACTGTGTGGTACATTATCAAGTACCCAAGACCTGTGAATCTTACATACATAGAAGTGGTCGCACCGCAAGACTTTCTGAGAAAGGTGTCAGCTTGACAATCTGTGAACCGAAAGAAGCCCCATTTTATCGACGCCTCTGTAACACTATTAATGCTGGCAAAGATTTGGACGACTACGACATCGATATCAACTTGAAATCGTTACTGAAAGATAGAGTTATTCTCGCGCAACAGTGCGATAAAATAGATCACTCAATTCGCGAGAAAAAATCTGACAGGGACTGGTTCATGAAGGCTGCCAAAGAATGTGATATAGAGCTTGACGAAGATGAACTTCGCCATCTCAATGGTCGTGGAAAATCCAGGCAGGAAAATTTAGAAGAGGACGCTAGCAAGAGACGAAGGCTGAACCTGGTTAAAAAACAGCTTGATAGTTTGTTGAAGAAGCCGTTGATCACCAGAAAGTTGGCGGTGAAACAGTCGAGAACAAGTTTTTGAATGGTAGATCGTCGTTTCGGATTTGATCTATCTCTATATATATCTTCGAACAGACAACCTCTAGCTCCTTGAACGAATATCAAGGTCGGTCAATATTTATAACAACTTGTAGTGTTCATTACTGTATCTTGGATTTGATTTTCTAGTTCTTGTGACGCGTCGGCCAGTTGTATTGCTTTCACCGCAAAATCCGTCTGATTCGCCCGCTCCCATTGGTTCACTCGTTTCAACCCGCTCTGGTTCGGTTTCACTCTTGACATCTGTGGTTTCCAGGTGCCCTTGAATGATCTCGACGGGTACTTTAGAATTCTTAGGTTTTCCTACTATGTTGGCTTCATCGTCGGATAGTTTGATAGAATTTTCGAAATCACTAAGGTCGGCCGTATCAACAGAGCTCACGCTAGAGAAAGTCAACTCTTCATTAACGTCGCCCTCAAACGGTGGTTGGGGAATATCTTCGAGTGATATTGAATTTGTTGGATCACCATGCTCTACATCGATCGCTTGCGGTGTCCTCTCAGGATCTTCGGGTGGGATAGGGATCTCGTCGAGGGACGGTTCAGTCATGTTTGGCTCATCTTTTTGCTGCATTGTTGTTATACAGTCAGCTAGGTTATCGTTCTGTCCTGCTGTATGATCATTATTATCAGCGTTTGCTGAAAATGTTGGGGTTTCTTCGATATCACTAAACTTTGTCTCCTCGTCGGGTGCATAATTTTGGTTGGAAATCTGCTCGTCATTTCCGATTGGGGAGAAGGGGGGTCTCTCTGGTTCAATTTCGTCATCGTCATCATCGTCCTCTTCCATAGGAGAGGAATCTATATCCATATCAGTGTCTGCTTGCAGATCATGCTGCGGATCATGGTCTGCATCCGATTTGTGCTCGTCCGAGAGGTTATCGGGTGAGCAAGAGACTGGTAAGAATTTTCTGAGGTAATTTTGGGCATGTTTGTAATACTTGGACCTTAAATCTTCGTCCCGTTCCTTCAGCAATCTTGCTATATGAGTCTTCAGCATACGACCGGAGGCTGAATAACTGTCGAAGCGGGTTGCTAGCTTTGTTCTAAGAGCGTTTCTGTTCAGGTTCAGATCTACTTGTTCGCAAAATTGTTCACACTCAAACTGGAATCTCTCGATGATACCTTTGAACCCTGGGTCAGACCAAATCGGATCCATTAAATCCACTCTGATCTCATCGAAGGCCCCGGAGCGTTTCATATGATCGATGATTTCATCATATATATCATCCAGAGTCCTCCTGGTCAGCTGTGTTGAAGACATCTCGGATAGAGTCATCTGATCGGATTATCTAAGCTTCAAGGTGTTGTGGAAGCTTGAGAGATGATTTGCCTGGACGAGAAATATTTCTTTGGTTGATAAGAATAAGACATGATGTCAAAGCTAAAACTAATATCGCAAACCAAACATGTGGAAGAGGTTGCGATTGTCGCGCGCGTTTGACTGCAGTAGAGGCAGCGTACATATTTATTTTAGTCGTTTTTGGTTTGGTTAGTGGTTTATTTCACGACAGCAAACACGGATCACTCATTTTTATTAATTTCAGAGGTGTACAATCGCCGTCAGTTCTTCGATCGCCCCAGTTTGATCGTCCGTGATTTCTTGAAGTAATTCAATACCCAGTCCGAGAAACCAAGAACAGGTACGTTGCATCCGAATAGTCCTCACGAGTTTCAGCAGAACAATAGAAGTGTAATTTAGTATTGTTCTATCAACAGTTCAAATGATGTGTGCTAGACTGCTGATCAAGATATGATCAGATGCCCCTTAAAGAAGCTAGTTAGGGCACACAGTGATGTCGGCTTCGGATGATGAACGGACTTCACTGGAGGTTGAAACCTCTATCGTAGTTGACTATCGACCGTATGAGAGTTGTCAGACCCTAAACGCATCCAGTGATGATTTGAATCAAAGTTCTTGGTTCAGAACCCAAATAGATTGTTGGGCTCATATAGCTATGGTGAGGTTTCGGCCTCGAGCCTCAAGCAAAATAAGTAGCTGATCCCCCCTGAGGAAATCTTGGGGGCTGATATAGTACAAGCCGTCATGATCTATTCGAGTAGATTTTCAACATGGCTGGGACTATTGACCTGTGTCGGGGCGCTCTTCCTTCGAACCTACCGTCAAATCTAGCTCGACAAAACTCATCATCAACGGACTGACAAACAAACTCAGGCCCAGTCAAGGCCATTCCATCCAACGTAGATTTGAGATCCTCCATCATGTCCTGGACAGCTCGCTGTACTTGCTTCTGAGCGATTCTTCTCGAAGATATCGAGCTGGTCCTCCTCAGTTTTTTGAGACTATCCCAGGGTTTACAATGTTTCATGACGTTTTTCATAACACATTGCTTGAACCTCCTGTTGGCACAACAAGATAGTTGTATATGAAAATCGTCCTCAGAGAGACGCTCGATAAATTTATCGAAATCTTCTATGGCCTCTAGATTGGCAATATAGTTTGACATGCATTTATCCACAGGATCCTTCATCTATGGGCACAGAATTATAATCAGCAACGTTATTAGCAATGGATCGAGCAGATTCTCGGCGACTGAGTTCGATTCGTAAACTCACCAATGATAGGCAAGAATTGGTTAGCCTAAGAAACTTGACCTTCTCCGTCTCGTTCTTACATCGTTTATAGTTCATTTTGCGAGTTGAGGTAAGAATCCAGCTGTCAATAGGTGGGGTTAGATCAGTTGTTTGAACTCGATGTAGTAGGGACGGTAGATGGGAGCAAACACTCACTTTATGATTTGCCTCTCAAATGGCTTGTAACATTCTGTGCTGTTCTTGATACAACCAACTATCCTCCTGAAGTTCGGACAATACTTCAAATTGATGTCGTCCAAGCTATTGGGAAACATGATGATATCACTCTGGCCCATACTAATTAATTGCGCGCTGCACCTATCTAGCTCTCTCTCAGCAAACTCGCATTTGTTCCGCGCAGAGGCCGTATCTCTCAGACTCTCGAAATGTCCTGTTTCTGTTTGATTGTTCGCCCCATAATATTCGAGTTTCTTCAATTCCTGGCTTGCAGCCGCAGGATTTTCAATTGGTTCGAGCAATACAAGAGCAAAGAGCAGCAAGCTTGTGAGAACATTCGACCGAACGAAACGTTTGAATATGTATATATGGCTCTCGTCATTTGCTCTATCCATGCCGAGTGGCATTAGATCGGATCTTGAGTGTGATAGATACGATTCCATCTTGAATATGAGCTGCCTTTGGTCGATCTGAGCTCACTTATATATAAAAATTTCTGAAGTTCTCACTTTCAACATTATAAGAGATGATTTTGCTGTCTCCCGCTGGCCCAGATTCCGCTCGAGCTCAGCCTAAACGGAACATGAACTCCAACGGATTACCGTCCAGGTTCGTGTTCGGCCATCCGAACGGTCATTGGATCGAATCAGTTGAGCGATGAACTATCATCGTTGCTGATATTGTTTCGTCATAGGTGAAAATAGCTGCTCTCTATTTGCCGCCACAAAATACGATTGGCGAAGCATCCAGATGTCTCATGGTTGGAAACTGAATAGTTCCTGTTGTGTTGTGTATCTATGAAGATTGTCAATTTGGTTTATGATGGCTCAGTGCTGCTCATGTTTGGTTTGGTTGAAGAACTCAAATTTACGTGAACTCTCTAACATGGCTCATTTGGGTTGCAAACAATTGTTGCCTAGGTGGCGAAGGATACGGCGCCAATAATAGTTGTTACAGGTTGCAAAACTGCAATAACTAACACTTCCATTAACGACACAGCCTCTATCAACAAGCCTCCAAGCATCGGAAGGCCCGTCAGTATTCATTCACCAGTGCCATTGTTTGAGCCCTACTACCGGTTGAGAGCATCAGTGTGGCGGAAGGTATCGCGTAGAATGTCGACACTAGTCCTACTTTCACCACGCTCTATTCAAACGATGGTGCGTCGCCGAGATTTGCTTCTGGGAGAGTGTCGTTGGACTATCGTGATAGTGCAGCTAGAGCGGAGGGGAAAGAAAGTGTCGCAGGTTAAGCAGAGAGTTGTGTTATATTGGAGCTACAATTCAAAGACAATAGTTGGTCTAGCTAGAGGCATTTTTATTATTGATTTTTCATACTCCGCATCCCATCAAGATAAAAGCAATCACCCATGTCGATTGCTCTGTCTGATAATTATTCCCTACCTGAATAGCCAGACGAGAAACAATGTGACTCGCTGCTAAACAAGTGTAGTCCATTGTATTTGGCGCGAGAAAACAGGAGTTGCTCATTTCCTGAATATCCGCTGGTCCTTGCCTTGGATTCTGTGTCATTGTCTTGCCAAGGTCTAGGTCTACAAGTGATTCTGCAGGCAGGAGGAGTCAAGCGAACTGTTTATTAGCCGATGGTGACGAAAGCGATCGTGGATACAGCCCATGATAAGCCAATCAAGCCAATAAAATACTGCTCACAACATAGCCCTCATAACCTCTACGAGTTCTAAGGTTAGAATTGTGAGGACTTCCGTTCGGAGAATCAATTCTGATAGGTTTCACTAGGATTCGTTTATTGGCGATGAATTGCACAATCAAACTGACATTAGCCCGCTGTATAAACAATCATACCAAGCGTTAAGGCTACGACAATTTCAGGTGGACTTTTCTGTTGTTTCGTTTCCAAAATCGTGATTGCTGTTAAAATATCATTAAAAACTTTTCCAAATCTCAACGAGATGCGTTTGCCAGTAGGGTCTTCATGCCTCTTGATTAATAAGTGTTACTTCAGTTTTGGTCGGGTTTTGAGTATAACCAAGTTACATCCTGGGTGATTCAACGAGAATTTCACCCTTACAACCTTGCTTTGGTAGCGATCTGTTCTCGTAACGCTCCTTGCATAGCAGATAGATGTTCCATTTGCTTTCAGCCATTTCCTGTGAGATTCAATTGAATTGTGTTAGAGCGAGAATTGATATCAGTAATCAATTGGTTTGGCTCGACGCCTGATCACAACTTACCCAATACCCAAATCTTATTTTCGAGGTGCAAGCGCTCTTGATTGCCCAAAGGGCCCATAACAAATTTGAGGCCATCAAAAATGGCTGCATCTCTTCAAATAGTCTGTCAATCTTATCGGTTCTATTCAATTTTCCATTAGCTATCATATAGGGAGCACTCTCACGACTCGTATCACATATTTGATCAATGTAGTGGCTCAGAAACAGTTTTTGCTTCTCTTCAGAGGGAAATCTATCTGGAAAGACTTGAAAGTGAGGATAATCGTCGCCGTTGTAGTCAAAACACCACTCACTTAAGTGATTGGCAAGATCAAAGGTTCGATAATTGTAACTACAATACTCGAAATCTATCAGAACGATCCGATTATTCAAGTCACATTTGGTGTCCAATGAATGATGCAATAAGAGTATGTTATTCTGGTGCAAATCGTTATGGGAGAAAACAAGGGGCGATTTCGATTCTACGAATAATCTGGACAGATAGTCGATTTCTTGTTGGTATCTATTTGCGAGCAGTTCGGAAGCGATTCTTTTGGTCGAATTTAGGGTCTCTGGAGTAAAATCTGGTGCGATTCCTCTCAAGCCTATTATAAATTGATTGTATTCCTTGTACCTTTCGATCAACCAATCTGAGCCGTTGGCCAACGGTTGCACTTCAAGCTTGTGTATCGCTGCTATTTTTCTTGCAACGACTGAAGACACTTCTTCGCTAGTCATCTCTAACCACGATAATGGACTAGAGACTAAATATTCTTCAAAGCGACCCTCTTCGAATGTTCCATATAACTTCGGTCCGAGTTCTTCTGCTGCCAGTAGGTTGAAGATCTCCAGTTGTATCTCTGCATTGCCATACGAGGGCCCGTAGATCCTGAGCAAAACATCCCGTGGCTCGTTCTTTTGAATTTCAGTAGTTTCTAACAACGAACAGCGGTATAGAAGGTTGCTCATTCCGCCTCTAGATGTTTTGCGTGTCATATAAGTCTCAATTGTGGCGTCAATTTATAACGGTGACAGGTTAAAATTCTTTCTCGAAACTTACGTCAGTTGACAAATCTCCACCTCAGCCGACGACACGTCTTTCCAAGCGCCACCAAGGTGTTCGCTACATAACTCGAGTAACCTGATTCTGTCCTCATTGCTTAGAGTATGGTCCATTGGGTTGTTGCTGTTACAATTGCTAAGAAGGTTTTGTTGGTGAGTTTTATCAAACGGGTATCTGATATAACGAGGGGAATGCCTGTGTTGGAATGTCTGATTCTTCTAACTGGATGACTAGTTAAATAGAATAGCCTATCATCTACATTTTGAGCATTATACGGTTACCTAGTGATAGATGAAAAGCCTTAAAGGAGCCTAATAAAATAGTGCTCCTAGATAAGCCTAAAAGCAATTCCCACATGCAGGTGCGCCATTTTTGTACCTATGCGGCAGCACTATCAAATGTGGGCTATACGGTCGGCGACTGTACAGCCTTGAAAATAAATAAAAGAGAGATCAATTGGATCGACACGAGCCGCTCGCGTAGGTCACAATAGCTTCATATCAACCGTTCCTACGGCGTCATGGCTTCGTTTCACCATCGAAAGATAAAACCTGGTGACAAAAAATCCGCAGCATCTAGGTTGATGCGACTGTTCTTGGTTTCTCGGGACCGGGGTTTATAAAATTGGAAGAATCGTTCGGCAAGTGTGGAAGTTGATGTAGACTTCCGAGACAAAAATAAATATGAAAATGATAACGCCGATAACCGATAGACAACTGCATCAGCCCCCTCTAGCGGTTTTTCGATATATTTCTATCCGTTTTTAGTCTAGATTGAATGACTCCGTTCTGAGTAGAATTGTTTCTCTGTCAGAGGATGGAGGAAGTGTTCGGACAAATGGAATGCAGTCAGACGTGCAGATCTCTTACTAACCATTGAGATAAATGAATCAACAGCCCTATGGGTGAATCACGCGGGCAGGTCCACACTTCCGCCAGATTTTAGGAGATCTTGAGTCAATGATCTAGCTCATTATTGACCATGAATCATTGTGGACCAAATATTTGTGACCACCGTCGGGTATACTCACGAAACCGATCACCCTTACCGTTTTCATTCTTAAATCCATCACACAACCTGCTTCGAATTTCAGTCTAAGTGAGACTCGAATTTGCTAACCATGGGTCTGCTCGAACTCGACTCTCACAAAGTTATCTCACGTTCATGAGGGTGCATCGATAGGCTAGAAAAGTTAGAACATGGCACCTCTCCGATTTCTCGTTACCAAATAAAGATAGGAATTAGATCTTAAGTCTTAATGGGGATGACGCACGGTTTTGTTTTTGGCTTTTCAAATTTATCCCAAAAAAAAAATCTTATTGAGCTCGATGACCGAACTCCAAGAATAGTATATACCAAACGACTAAAATAAATAAAACAGTCGAACTATGAAGTTCGTGCATCCCGTGGTCTAACTATCAGCTGGATCCGTGGGCTATCACCTGTTCGGGACTGATGGTGTCCGCAGATTGTACTCGACAAGAGTCGCGCCGAGTTCGGTCAAGCTCGCGTCGCCCTTCTGCTCCTCTCTGCACCTATGCCTCAATTTTGGATCCGAGATAGGTCGTAAAAGATTAGAGAAGCTGACTCATCAATATTATGAGATGATACATAGAACTAAGCGACCAAAATATGTTTCATGCTGTGATAATTCACTGAAAACTGTTAACCACACTTGTAAATATCACCAATCTTGCATCTGATGGCAAACTAAGGCATTTATTCTATCAGATTCAATGTATAACACCCGAAGCATGAGCACGTCCATACCAGCTTCAGATCATATCATCTAGATTCTGTGAGAGGATCATCGAGATTGCTATCATGAGCTAGCTTGATTGATTTGGTGAGACATCACGTGACAAAAACAATCCAGAATCGAGAGAGTGGACAGAATTTGCGGAACATCTTCTCTGAGCGACCATCTGATCACTCTGATTGGCTGCTGTTTGTTGTTTGTCGTTCGCCTGTGGTTGCTCCGTTTCCGCAACCAGATTCTGCTTCAAGTCTTTTGCCAGCGTTTGCTCTCGTGTATCAAAACCGACTGTGGTGGCTTCACTATCGACGGGTTTGTTCGACAAGTTCAACATGGAGTTAAATTTAGTGTGAACGGGGCCAGCTCTCCCAGCGAGCTCTTCCTCACTACAATCCTCTTGTTTCAAATCACGGAACTCTAATAAATTCTCACTCCTAGTATTCCTAGTATCACAATTCGTCATTAAACTTGATGTTTCACCGCTTTCATGATTCCTAACCAAACGATTTGTAACTTGATTATTCTCAATTACTTCGTGCATCATTGAATGACGTCGCAATCTGTCCAGATACTTGAGATGGATTGTTTCGATAATGTTGTGGGCCCTTATGGTTTCCATTTCGTCCATCTCGGCTATACTTTCTCCTAAATCATCTACGAATCTGCTCTGATCGAGTTCGTTTCGAGCATTGAACATGATGATAGTTTCATCATTTGATCTTTGGCACAACCTGATTCCATGATTATAGTCTACATAGTTCGGAATCGTTGTCGTTAGAAGTACAATGAAATAGGTCAAACATCAGGTCTAAGCGATGTTTTTCTGATCTGATATAATCTGATCGACGACACTTACAACTAGATTGAAATAACTGGACGTAAAGGCCCTGAAGCGATATGGTCTGTCGGTAGGCATATAGTTGTCCTGCATTTGCTCTCACCCTCCTTCACAAATAAATCGAAAGTTAGTTTCAGCGTAACGGAAGCAATGATCTAGTCTAAAAAAGCTGCCCGGCATGACTCACCTGGCGATTTTAGTTACCAAGAGTAGATCATTGAACAGAAATATCTCACGCTGATGCTGTCCAAATCTTTCCTTTTTGTTGATGTCGTACACTTCGAACAATCTGCAGAAACAGACTAGTCTCCTGTAAGGCACGCAAAGGTTCTGGATTTGGGAAACGATTTGTTGCGGAAGAGGGGGCAGATTAATTATATTGGGGTGGTCATATTAGTGCCCGACTCGGAGGATTTAGCAGATTTGGAGACATAGAGGCTTGTCGCTCATTTGTGGTTGCGAAATCTACTCACAGGCAACTCTTTCCTTTGGAAATTGGTCACTGTTAAACCTTGCTGAACTTTCATCACGTGGTTAACATGATCAGGTGTTGTTGAAATCTGGTTAGCCTTTACTCTCTCATATATCTCTACCAAATCAGACTCGCTGATACTCTGTGACTTGAAAACACCACGCAGATTATTAACGAATTGTGATGCTGACATACGCGATGTCGGCTTCAACGATGGCGAATGCAGATCAGTATTGAGCATTATAATTGCAAAAGTCAGAATGAATATCTCGTCCTTTGATAACAACATTAAATTATTTCTACAATCCAAAACGCTTTGCTTGTGCGCTAACTGGATAGTTTGGCCTTGTTGATGCTGTTGATTAACTTGTTGATGATTGTATTGTAATTGCGAGATGTTGCCGTTACCTGTCGATTGTTGCTGTTGTTGTTGCTGGCACTGCACATAGCGTTGCGCAAAACAATCGACAATCCTCTCAATCTTTTGTGCCTCACCCGGAAGTCTGAATGTTGATAGAAACTTTCGTAAGCCCAAATCAACTTGAAGTCCGTAAAAGTCAAGCTCTTGCAGATAATATTTTAATACATCTTGATTGAATTGTGCCTGCAAATTGCCCAAATACTGACCGATTTTCTCCTTGGCCAACCCTTTCCGATGTAATAAAAAGTGGGCAATATTTCGCTTCAGATTGTCTTCCTCGAAACAAAGTTTGCAGCTACGAGAATTGCTCGTCAAGGATTGTTGGATCGATTTTTGCTTGTCAATAAAATGCAATTGAGTTGAGTGATAGTAGCTTGTTGAAGGCTTTGTGTAAGGCGACGATGAGTCTATAAAAGAGTGAGCCACCAAAAAGCTTACGCCTTTCTCTGGATTCTTGTTAAAAATGTTGAGCCCAACACGGTACTGCCGCTTTCTGATCGATTCCAACTGTTGAAAATTGATTGCAGCCGCAACAACTGGATCTTGTTTGTTGGGGGCTCGGTCGGGCTGCAATCGGGATAGTTGTTGCTGAAAAGCACATGGACTAGGGGGCAACTTAGAAGGAGCGCTGGAGCTAAATTGTTTTGCTTGCTCTGATGCAGCACTGGCGGCCAGGCGATTTGCCGCATAACTCAGCGAATCCCAAGCAAGTGCTCGAGTTAAGCCAGACGTGCAGACCAATCCGTCGGGCGCCTTATCACCTGAGCCAGTCGACCGAGGCCTCACGATGGCCTTAGAATTTTGTTCAGCGTCGCGACCGATTGGTTGGCAGGTATGACGCAGTTGTTCAGTGATGGTTCGAAACCTCTTACAGATCTGGTATTTACGGAATGCGCGCTGTATTATGACAGCGGCAGCCTGAACTCTGTCACCATCCCCATAAAATTGCTCCACCAGCTTTACCCGTTGCTCCTCATCGTCTTGAGGCAAGCCACGACTCCTGGATGCAGGTAGAGGCTTAACATTGAAAGGCGCTAATGAAGTTGACTTCCCGCTCAACAATTTATTGAGGGTGCCTGAAAAAGGGGCAACTGAATCAATGTTGCCGCCATCCAACAAGTTCGCCCCACTCTCATTTGAAAACGCTGGAGCGGATGCTCTCACTATTGTTGTCGCCGCAACCGAGTGCGACAATTCCTCAGCGGCGCTTGGAGCTCTTTGGCCCTGCTCGCCGTTCAACTTATACATAGGTTGCCGGATAGGCGTCGCAAGTAACCTGACCTGGCTTGATATAGTTGGCGTCATTGTTGCATTGTTGTTGGTCGTTGTGGCGGTCAGGGCAGCTTTCTGATTGGTAGGTGGGTTGTTGCTATCGACTTTGTTGTTGCTCGCAACTAATCGTTCTAGTTGTTGGTCGTTGAATGTTGCGCCCGGCTGGCTTAATATGTTGGAAGAACTGGATCCAGGTTGGCGATTACAGCGTTCGTGTTCAGTTTTGGGTTTGTGTGGGAGTTAGGGTGGGTTAATATTGTCATAGAAACTGTATGAAACATGGCTAACGCCCACCACTTATTGAGCGTTTCAATTTTGATGCTATAATTTGATTTCACTCTACGCAAACACAACGATTATCGAGAGCATCTGTTGAATTGCAACAAAGAGCAATCATGGAGCCTGGAGTCGCAACCAAATTCTGTCGTTTGCACCAGGAAGAAATTCAGCGGAATACAGAATGATTGATTGTTCATTGATCGCCAACAACTCATTTGGGTACAATCCAATGACTTGTTGTCACAAGGACCACTACTGCCAACCAATTCCGTTAGGGGGATCAGAATGAGGAAGGCTATAGATGAGTAATTCCGGCCTCGGGTGAAATTCATCACTCAAAGCGTAGGATCGAAATTGCGAATGTTGAGTCTGGCTCGTAATCACCGGTAATTTCTGTGATACCTGAGCTAAAGTTGTTCAAATTTACCCGCTCAAGAGGATTTCAGGGTGTAAATGGAAACAGTATTGAAAGGCTGAATTGTTTAGGAAGATGAGTCAGATCTACGTGAACCTGCATCAGATGCGCCCGCTTAATCTGAGCCCCCACCCCCCAACGTGGTAACCGTAAGGCGAGTTGAACCATCAAACTGGTCCTTTGTTAACCGAATGGCATATGGAAGGTCTGTCTAATGGAATAGCGCATGCAAGTAAAAGTTGCTGGCCAGAAATTGTTATAAATCATGAATTGAAAAAGGCGGAAAACTTCTAGCTGCTTCGTGCAGCGACACTAACCGTGTCATTCAATTACAATCGTGGAGTAATAAGCCGACCTGTCCGGCTAAATCCTATCACCTGCATCCATAACTTGACCATCTTTTAATCCTGCAGAGGCGGTTATGGCTAACTGGGCGGCTCAAAAATCTCGATACTGGAGCGAAATCCGCCATCGCTTTGGTATCTCGTGCGGAAGCTTTGGCGCTACCCGATAACCACCTGGCAAGAAAAGAGCGCTGCGCTTAAGTGCCTAAGGGAGAAAGCCGGGACGAAGTTCAACTTTTACTCCCGTTCCGCTGACGGACCAATTCAATCATTCATCCACTTCCGAGAGGCCAGCTGCACAATGAAAAGGCTTCGTCTGAGGCCTGGTATGCATTAGATTACTGGGAGGATCTTGCGTGAAAGAAATTCCATCTGCTCCGGAATTTGGTCGGCCAACGGTTGAGCGGACAACAAGTTGTGAGGTAGGCTGTTTCATCCCAAGTGAGGGAACAAAATCTGCTTCACTAGAGCGACGCCACGCCACACCAACTTCCTGTGCTCCCGTGAACTCAAATTTCTAAGAGGTCGGCCCAAATTGGTGAGGGAGGTGTGCGAGAGGAGTCTGTAGTAGGCGGCGGGCAGAAGATAGAGTGGATGACACAGGATGTACCAACATCAACTGTCGCAAGTCACGCAGTGCCGTCTGCTGCAGGAGCACCAGATTCAACCGGTGGCTCCAAAGCCAAAACAATGTAAACAACCTCACGTCTTTCGTCGTCGGAAGCTGTTAAGTGGAACTAAGGTTCAGAGGTCGCAGCATTTCGAATACGAGTCCGGTGAAAATTTTGCACAGGATAAATCTGTGCGTAACGAAGGGGCAGCTGGAATTTTGTGCCAGGCAAAGCAGATACTCTAGGTCATAAAGAAATCAGCCCAGAATTGAGAGAGGTCGTTGGAAAGGTGCAATTTGAGAATGGGGATAGTAAGAAAAAAAGTCCATCGCCAGCTAACTTACTTGATCATCTGCAATTGGAACTTGAGCTCTTCGTTTTCGAGCTGCAACTGATCGCGCTCATTTCTTAGGTTTGCGTTTTCTAATTGTAATTGTTCTATCAGATACAACTGGTTCTTAATAATCGTTCTCTTGCCATCTTGATCCTGCTGCTGTTGGCGTTGGACAGTAATGCAACTAGGTGAGCTGAGTTTCGTACTGTCGGATTTGGTGATCTTGGATGATTTAAATTCGGCACTAGCTTGGGCAGGATATTGTTGTGCTTGAATTTTTTGTTGGCCCTCGTGCTTTTGCTGCGGATGCTGGGCCATGATTATCATTTTCATGAGAATTGAGGATCAGATGACGAGTTTCGTTGGTCGATGGAATGAAGCATTGCAGTTCAATATCCTTGATCTATGAATGGAGATAGGCGAGTGGGGGTGCAATAACAACAATAGCTGCTAGCTCGTTGCCATCACTGGCGGCAGCAGTAGTAGTAATGACAATAACAACAACCAAGAACAGCAATAATAACGACGAGGACTGCACTGAAGGCGCTAGAAGTGCCGACGACAGAAGTGGTAGCCTGGGGCAGCCGAAGAGTTGGCTCCGACTTGGTGTTTGGTTAGTTCTTCCTTGGGCCTTGCTTGGTGTATCGTATATCTCCACGCAGCGAGCACCGAGCCGCTCGAATAACTGCGCCGCTCTGTCTGCCTCTGGAGCTTGATGCCTTTTAGAGTTGTCGCTGCCACCGCCTGCCCTGCTCTTGCGGCGCTTTATTCTATTTCTGGCTGCCAGGCTAGACTGGCTGGCTGGCTTGTTGGATTTAACTTGAGAGCTCTCAGCTTGAAGGCGAATGAGTTCAGCTTGTGATTGATCTCTCTTTGAACGTAGCGCTTCGAGCGAGAGTGGGCTTCTGTTTACTGGCTTGATATATGCATGCGCTTGCTTTGCGATGCTGCAGTGACTGATTTTGAAATCTTTCCTTCCAGTAAATCTTGTCGCTGGTCGCCCATTAGCAGGACTGCCGATTATCAACCACTAATACTATCGGCCAAGGGAACCACCTCGAGCAAAACTGTGGCGACATCCGTAGTGCCTCATCTGGTTCATCCACGATAACAACAGACGGGCAATAGAGGGAAAGAGAGAGCGAACGAACGAACGAGCGGCCAGCCCAAAGCTCGGAGCGCCGAGCTACCTAGTGCGCTGGTCGTTCCAATTCCAGGCAACTCCTGCGCGCTCACTCGCTTGCAGTGTGCAAAAACACAAACGCGCACACGAACGGTCGAGGCTCAGCTTATGGGTTGCGCATACTCTCATGCAATCACACATACATTGTGCGTAGAATCCCGTTTCTAGCCAGCTCAGCTTTCCCTTGCTTGCTCCGCCCCCCTCGTCCGCCCCCGCTGAACTCGATAAAAGTAGCGCGACGCCCAGGGGGAAGCAAGCAAGCCTTCAACTGGCTCTCCGCCCCCCCCCCACTCATACCACCACCGCGCAATGCCAGAAACTCTTGGCAGCGACATGAGAGATTCGCAAACAAATAAAGGTGAGCCAGAAAGATTTGCCCGCGGCCGCTGCGACCAATGTGAGACCGCATCATGGCTCGAGTGAGGTGAAGCCTCTCACAGTTTTCTCAGACCTGCTGACTCGGATCGTCTATGGAGATCTCTCAGCGGCGCTTAAATACTTCAGAGGGCTCTTCGAAAGCGCTCTGTTCCATGCTCCTAGAGTCTGGAGGATTTCGCTCAAGAATGAGCAACTCTTGATGACCAAAAGATGGCCTTCCAGGTATGATAATCGTCCTTGATTCAACCATTTTACCGACCACAAGAGCATCCCTGGCAACATTCATTCCTGTGGCGAGCTACACGAACTCGCCCATGCGTCTGGCTACACTCTAAGAGGGTTCATTCTATTATGTTGAGTGGCCGAAGGGTTGAAGCTGGTCACTGGCCTCGAGAGGATGATCGCTGTTGGATTAAACTAATACAAACGGGTCTCCCTGTATGAGGAAACAATTGAACTGGGCCCCTTATAGTCGGAGTTTGATATCCGAAGCCAACAAAACAAATAATTTACTCATGTCTACTCTTGTTGAGATCACTAGTCAACTTTGGCGACACGAGTATTTGTTGCTTCCAATCCGAGAGGATCATTGGTGCGAGAAAAGCGCTATAAGCAGAAGCGCGAGCACTGTTGGCAGCGCTCTGCGCAAATCGCTATGCTCCGTCGCGGAAATCTTCTGTTGTAAACAACAAACATATATCTGCACGATGACCTTTGCGCTGCACAGCAGGCGACATACAACATACAGAATAACCCTCTTCTCCCACTCCTTTTCATCCCCATACCTAGACCTTTCCGAAATTTCCCATCCTTTGAGCCCGAGAGTCCGCCCCCTGTATCATCTAGTTATTTCATAACAGATTCCTCCAGAGCCCGAAGCCAAGCCTTCAGACAATAGACACAAAAGAGTCCACGCTTAGGACGGCCTTCGTACTCTACCTCTATCTCTCGCACCAACTCCTTGCAAGCTTCTTTGAGCCCCGCCATGAAAAGTGCCAACAAATCCGATAGCAATAACAATAACAGGGTTCCACGTTCAAGATCGACCAGTAAAGAACGCCAGTCTCCTAACAGAGCGAGCCAGTCGACAGTATCGCCTAGTAACCAGAATCAAGCTAAAGCCAATCGGCAGCAATCGCAATCAAGTGGAAGTGTTAGTCCAAGTCGGAGTCGACGAGCTAGTGGATCTGGGAGCTGCAGTTCGAGTAGTGGTGGTAGTGGCGGCGGCGGTGCCGCCTGCTTCTCCTCCTCAAAGGCCAACGAAATGGCCCAATCAACTTTGGCTCATATGAGCCAGCTCAGAATAGACACTTGCGTTGCAAGCTCTCGCTTAACGGGCATTATTTGCACCATTGGACCGGCCTCAAAAAGCATAGAGACCTTGATGGAGATGATCAAGAACGGAATGAACATAGCGCGATTGAATTTTAGCCATGGTTCGCATGAGTACCATGCTGGCACAATCGCTGCTGTTAGGCAAGCTGTCAAAAAATACAGCGAGGTTAACAACATTCCAATGTGTCCAGTTGGAATTGCGCTCGATACAAAGGGGCCAGAGATTCGTACTGGCCTATTGGCTGCGGGAGGCGCAACGGGCGAAATCGAGCTCGTCAAGGGCAAACAAATACAGGTCACAACTGCAAGCAAGTACGCAGAATCATGCACTGCAGAGTATCTTTATGTTGATTACTCGAACATAACCAAGGTTGTTGCGCCAGGAAATAGAATTTACGTTGACGATGGGCTAATATCGTTGCTTGTTAAGCAGGTTCAAGCTGAGAATATCGTTTGCGACATTGAGAATGGAGGCAAGCTTGGCTCAAGAAAGGGGGTCAACCTACCAGGTGTTGCTGTTGATTTGCCAGCTGTCTCTCAAAAGGATACCAAGGACCTCTTGTTTGGGGTCGAGCAGCAAGTGGACATGGTTTTTGCCTCGTTCATTCGTAGTGCAGATGGAGTTCGCGAGATTAGAAAACTTCTTGGCGAGAAGGGCAAAAACATATTGATCATTTCAAAGATTGAGAATCATGAGGGGGTTAAAAGGATTGACGAGATCATCGAGGCTTCAGATGGGATCATGGTTGCCCGTGGTGATTTAGGAATTGAAATTCCGCCTGAGAAGGTGTTTCTAGCTCAAAAGATGATCATCAGCAAGTGCAACATTGCGGGCAAACCGGTCATTTGCGCAACACAAATGCTCGAATCAATGATCAGCAAACCAAGACCAACGAGGGCCGAGGGTTCAGATGTGGCAAACGCTGTCTTGGACGGTGCAGATTGCGTTATGCTATCTGGTGAAACGGCAAAGGGCGATTATCCAGTCGAGGCAGTTCGAATGATGCACAAGGTTGCGCTTGAGGCAGAGGCGGCCATGTACACATCAAGCGTCTTTACAGAGTTAAGTCTCATGACTCCATCGCCTTGTGAACCATCTACGGCAATTGCGTTAGCCGCCGTTAGCGCAGCCATGAAACTTCCAGCCGGTGCCATAATTGCTCTGACAACAACTGGTAAAACCGCACAACAGCTATCTAAATACAAGCCGCGTTGTCCAATCATAGCTATCTCACGAAACGCTCAAACCACCCGACAAGGACACTTGTGGCGCGGGGTCTTGCCATTGCTGTATACACAAGGCAAATTAGATGATTGGTCACAGGATGTTGATGCCAGAGTTAATGCCGCCATTGCGTTAGGTTTGAGTAAGGGCTTGTTGAAACAAGGCGACCATGTTATCGTTATAACTGGCTGGCGTCGCGGACCTGGATCAACGAATACAATGCGAATTCAAACAGTCAAATGATCGTGTTGTGTGCGATAATCCAGCACTCAGGTATTGGGTGCTGCCCTATATTTAGTTTTCAATGTTGAGCAATGGTTTATCGGAACTTGCAAGCTTAGGCCATCGAGCGCTGGCACAAAAATGATTGGTTGGTTTGTTTTCATACTTAGAAGAACAAACAGAACCTTCGGTTGGAAGCTAAATCAAGAAAACAAATCGTTGTTATCGGTTAGACAGATTACTCGCTCAGACTTAAATATCTTGACGACGAGCTCGTCGGGTTGTTCTTGTTAACTTAATTTAATTTCATAAACGACTAAATAGTCACAAAGTATGGGTCAGGAAAGTTATTCGCTTAAGCAATCAATAAGTGAGCTAAACATCTTTGAAACATGCGAGCCTCAAATGTTTAAAGATACTTGTACAAATCTATCTTTGAATCGTTGCTCGAGATTGATCTATTCAAAGGGGTATCGGTGCATGTTAATGATATCAACAAGTCTTGGGGCGAGGCAAAATTAACAAACTCTTTGAGGTTATAAATAACCGCTCGGGCTGGAAGATCCCCAGCTAAGAATCTATCTGGCGAAAAGCGCCAAAATGACCCCTTATGAGTTGAATATATCCTGTGTGATTTGCTTATGCTCTCGGATGGCCCGCTAGGTCCAAAGATCGTTCTTATTCGGTCAGATCGTATCTCTTCATACATAGTTACGCCCAAACAGGCTCGTCTAAGTATTGAGAAGGCATAGAAAGTTCCAATCAGCGCATATTTTAGAACCCAAATGAGACCTACGATGCTCCTCGACCTAGTCGTGTGCAAAATGGTCCCGTATAGAGATGTAAGGGTTAGCGACACCATCAATAATAAGAAGTCGAGCCTGTTCTTTCGCCCAATACAGCAGCTCAGATAGATACAATGATGGTCAAAATCTTGGACACAATGGTTGCAGTCGTTGCAATGCCGACTGCGGGGCCGCCTGATACATCTACATTTGTGGCACAACAATCTCACTCTCTCGCTCAAATCTGGTTGGCTTTGCGCGCTACCTTCCAGGTTTGATTTATTATAGTCACTTTGTTTGTTTGGTGTCGTCTCTTTAGTATCATTCTGTTGCAATTTATCGTTCTCATTGGTGGAGGTTTGATTTCCTTTGGTATCATCTTGTTCCTGATCCGGTCCTGCTCCAACTATAGACTTTAATTCTTTCAAATACTGCAAAGAATTACGACGCAGATAGCCAGGATTCTTAAGAATCACTCGTAATCCCAACGTCAACGAGACACAATAGGACATAATGAAAATCCCACTTTCTACGCTCGAAAGAGGTCTTCCTGGCCCATCGTAACCGTCCTTGAGGTTAACAGGTAACCACAGGAGGGTCAATATAGCTAAATCGAGCATTAATGCAAATTTCAAAAAACTTCTACGGAAAAATTGGAATAGTTGAGCTCGATTTGTCCAATAAACACGCATCAAGGTGTTCTTGAGATGAACCTTGCTCTGGCTCTCATCTGATCCCTGATGAGCGAGTTGCGAGGGTGAATTGGTTTGCTTGCTTGCGAACCATAGAAGGCTTATGATACTCAAGCGGCCATATACTATAGCTAATTGCAGAGGTGTCATTCCATTGACTATCAAGCTCTTGCTCCTCTCTTGTTTAGGTATCAAGAGTTTGCTTGAGTCAGAGCTATCGCTTGAATTCATTGATCCAGAAGGAGACGTTGTTGGCTTGTCGGCCTGGAGAGATGTTTCAGTGGAAGTAGCAGTGGCACTGAATTTCGCCGGAATCGTCACCAGTTTCTTGTCTATAACTAGAAGCATATTAACGATGTCGTCGTAATCATTGATTATAGCCAAATGCATAAGGTTGAGGCCTTGAACCGAGTCAGTTTGGCGCCAGTCAGCCCCTCGACTGATCAGGTAGAGCGCCATCTCTGCCGGCCTCCCGCTGAGCGACCACGAGTTCTTTCGCAGAAGGTCCCTAACTGTGTCTAATCGCTTTGATCTAGGCGCCGCCGAGCGCATCAAAGGTGTTTGACCTTCGGCATCTCGCTCCTCCAGCAAGCTTCTCGAAGTCTCCTCCCTATCCTCTTTCTCAGCCCCTGCTTGATCTGTTGGTTTCACTTTGTCCTCCGAAGCCACGACTTCTGGCTCCGTTTGATGGCCCCTAGAACTTCCTCGCCTGTTCAGTAGAACTTCGGCCGCCTCTATGGATCCGTTCATAGCGGCTAAATGGAGAGCTGTACCATCGGCAAACAACTTGTTTTTACATTTAATCCTCGAAGGCGACCCGTTGTTTAGCATGAACTCAATCATATCGGATCTGTTGTGAATGGCGGCCCAATGGATCGGGCATAGACCAGTTTCGTCTACGGTCCTAAAGGCTTTTTTCAATTTGGATGCATCGTATTTAGAGCAAAGCTTGGCTAAATCATCCTTGGAATTGCGATATCTGAAATCTGCATATTTAGCCCACTCAAGCTTTCTTGGCTTGGTTCTTGTTGACATTGGTCCTTCTAGTTTGGTCGCTCGGACTTTGACCCGCTCTCGGTGGCAATTCAAAGTCGAGTGTTGACTTTGTCAAGTTGGAACTGTTTGGCGAGATTCGTGACGAGATCGAAGAGGAGAATTCCTTAGTTTTGTTCCCTGAGGCACCACTAATTGGTCCAATGGGTCTAGCTGACTTGATCAGCGGTGTAACGCTCCATAAGATATACAACACAGAGACCGTGTTTGCAAAGAATATTATAAGTGTGCAAACTACAGTGAAGATATCGAAATCTATAGAATCAGGGTACCAGTTTTCGTACAATTCCATCTTAGTTTAAAAACTCCCCCATTAGGGATTACATCTACGATAGCTACTCAACAGGTCAGATTGCGCGAGAGATGTGCTAGAACCAGGGTGCAGAGGCCTGCCTGCACCCACGCGCTACGTAGCTGTCGTTCAACGCAGATTTAACAACACAGATCGCCGAACGTAGAGTGGCCGCTCATTTGGTCAGTCGGATTTGTCAGACGATGGACTAAACAAGATGGAGGTTCCCCGCACAAGCCCTACCCGGGCTCAGTTCCTAGATTTGTGAGAAGCACGTAGTCGGATGGGTAGATAGGAAACGCTGTCATCTGCTGTTGCTACGCTTGCCACCACCGGCGTCTGTTGAGCAACCACCAAGGTCAAGTGCAACTAATCGAGGGGTTTCGGGGTGTCATACAAGTTCTTCGCTTCTCAAGCTGGACGGTCTATAGATGGATTGTCAGAGACATAGCGCACATCAAGCGCGCAATGGAATCTTGGAGCTAATTGGGCAGCTCAGCTCGTTCAAATTCACCCGCGAGTGTGGTTCGTCTAGAAGCCGGCATGGACTCACAGTTTTAACACAACAGGCCACTCACGAGAGATCTACCACTTTTTGACCATCAAACCAGTCTAGACCTCAACATCGTCACCTAAAAACCATCTTCTACTCGAAGCCAATCATTTATTATCGGAACGGTTGAGAGGATGGCAGACGAACGTACTTTCATTATGATCAAGCCTGATGGCGTCCAACGCGGGCTCGTTGGAAAAATTATGCAACGTTTCGAAGAGAAAGGATTCCGCTTGGTGGGATCCAAATTTCTCCAAGCCGACGAGGTTCTACTTCAGAAACACTACTCAGATTTATCTAGCAAACCCTTCTTCAGCGGCCTAATCAGCTACATGCTTTCAGGACCAGTATTCGCTACTGTTTGGGAGGGAAGGAACGCAGTCAAGACTGGACGTGTCATGTTGGGAGAGACCAACCCAGCAGACTCCAAGCCTGGCACCATCCGCGGCGATTACTGTATCGAAGTTGGACGCAACATCATTCATGGCAGTGACTCGGTTGATAGCGCCAAGAAAGAAATTGCTCTTTGGTTCAAGCCAGAGGAATTGGTTGAATACACTCCATGCCAGAGGGCCTGGCTTTACGAATGAACCACCTTCCCCGCTCATGGAAATTATCCTTATTTCGAACTTGGATGTTCATCTGCAAGCTGACCACCTTCCGCGCTTCTATGCAATGCGAGAACGTGTCCCCCTGGTCCACCTGAAATTCACGCTATTCATTGAATTCTCTGGACTGGATAAACATTCGCCCCGAAATAAAGTTTGATCGACCCAAAAATTGTGCACCATGCTAGCTATTTATTTGCATAAGACCCTGCGAAGATGGAAATTTCAGGTTAGCAAGTCTTTAGGGTTCCGGTTGGAGCCCCAGGTTTTCATTGTCGGAGCAATCACCTTGATCTTACTTGTTCAGATTTTAATCTACCTTGCCTTAAGTTCAAAAACAATCTACTGTCAGCTGCCGAACATGCGATTTTATTACCATGGAAAGACTTTGCAAAATTACGAAAGGCTACCAATCATATACGTCATAACACCTACCTATACCAGATACGTACAGAAAGCCGAGTTGACTAGATTGTCGCACACTTTTATGTTGGTCCCAAATCTTCATTGGATTATTGTCGAGGATTCTGAATGGTCGACAGACATAGTGAGTAAACTGGTTAGGAAGTTGAAAAATGAATTTGACTTTCACTCAATCACTCAATTGCATTCCGTGACACCTGAAAGGTACAAGCTAAAGCACGGTGATCCAAGTTGGAAGTACCCAAAAGGGGTTTGGCAGCGGAACAGAGCATTGGAATGGTTGAGGGAGAATCTGGAAGACTTGGACCGTGATGGGGTCATATATTTCGCCGACGACGACAATACTTACGACTTGGAACTATTTAGTGAAATGAGATACACAAGGAAAGTTTCGGTTTGGCCTGTTGGTTTAGTGGGTGGCTTACTTGTTGAGAGGCCAATCGTTAATGGAAACAAAATAGACTCATTCAATTCGATGTGGGGAAGTAAGCGGCCATTTCCTATTGACATGGCTGGCTTTGCAATAAGCATGCACCTATTCATCAGTCATCCAGGGGCAAATTTTTCAGCCGACCGTAAAATAGGATATTTAGAATCTCACTTTCTCGGCCAGCTCGTGAAAAGTTGGGATGATTTAGAGCCAAAAGCGGACAAGTGCAGCAAGGTTCTAGTATGGCACACAAAGACACTAAATCCGGCTTTAAATGGAGAGAGGAAGCTCATAAAGCCGTCCAGTAGTAACGTTGAATGGTGAACATTCTCTATTTATTGTCGCTATTCCAGCTCGGATAAATATCTTCTCGTGATCGATAATAGGATGGTGATAATATGTTTATTGTTCATTACACTTTTCCAACTGACTAAATTCATTAAGCGATCCTAGTCAAGACGATACAATGGATGCACACCAGCTCAAATTCATCGGAATACTCATGGGTTCAGCCTCCCAGTGTTTCATTCCTTCATTCCCTCGCTAGCGTGATGTTGTTTCGTCGGACAAGACCTACCCAGCTATACTATGCTCATCTGATCGAGACAAACAGCACTGTATATCTGTGTTTCTTTACAAAGTTTATCGCAATAGTATATTTGCCATGGTTTAGTTTTCTGTTGGTCCATCTAAGCCAAGCTTTTGTTTATATCACATATGGTTGAGTTTTAGGCCAGGATTTGAAGTCATGACCACTCCAGGCACGTCGAAGATTGATTCTCTTTCATTCAAATGATGCACACCCTCTGGTAGACAGGCGAAGAATGGTTCTCGCTTAGCCTGCTCAGCGGAGATCCTTTCGGAGGGCCTAAAGCGCAAAAATTTCATTAACAAGTTCAAGCCGTCCATGTCGAGACGCGGAACTCTATGTATGAGCCTCTCAGGCCTGAATAAGGGAAAGTTGTATCGGCGATACTCTGGATTGGCCAGAATTTCGGGCCAGTTGAATTTGCTTGGTGCGCCCAAGCAGCTGAAGATCAGATATAGTTGTTGGCGGACGCTCGAACCCGGGAAGAAGGTCCTTCCGCTTGCCATCTCATAGAATATACAACCAACTCCCCACATATCAATCGAGTGATCGTAGTCAGTGTTTCCTAGCAGAACATCGGGCGGCCGGTACCACAAGGTGACCACCTCGTTGCTGTAAGACTTTGTTGGAATACTCTTGGCTCTAGCTAAACCAAAATCACAGATTTTAAGTTCGCCTCTCGAGTTGATGAGCAGATTTTGTGGCTTTAAATCCCGATGAAGAACTTGTCTCGAATGACAGAATGAGATTCCCCTGAGAAGTTGGTAGAGTAGAAGCTATGGGCGTTGGTTTCGATAGGTTGATAAGGTTTGTTAGTCTAGCGATTGTTTCAAGTTTTAAGATAAGGTTTGCCTTGAGAGGAGAGGCGAATTGAAAAGAAAAGCGTGGGCTCGAATGGTTCATTGGGCAAGCTAGAAATTTTGTCCTATCTGAATGTATTGTAAACAGGATATTTTTCCGCGTTCGTAGCTCGAGGCACCTGGAGGAGCTGGCTGCGAGGGGAAGTTGTTGTTGTTGCTGCTTTGCGGAAACTTACCCTAACATTGTGAATACTCAACAGGTGATTGTTTTCTTTCATGTAGGCGTGTAAATCTGGACCGACATACTCGAACACTAGGGTTAGCTTCTTTGGTGTGTGACAGATGTCGTGCAATGTGACTATGTTGTTGTGGCGCAAGAGCCTTAGGAGGGACACCTCCCTGATTGCCGTACAGGGAGCGCCCTCATCGTGTTCCTTTAGGATCTCTTTGAGGGCAACCAAATCGTTGCTTAAGCGGCTCCTACCCATATAAACTGTCGCATATGTCCCCTTGCCAAGTCGTTGCAGTTTGACATAGGATTCAATCTTCCCATAGCCCAACTCCGACAGAGACTGCCTATGCTCGCTCCTACTAAGTCTCCTTGTTGGCACCTGAACGATTTGCGGTTGCAGGCTGAGCGCCTCCCTGTGCTCATGTTGGTTGTTGTTGTTGTTGTTGTGGTGGTGATTGTTTTGCTGCTGCTGATAGGCTTGCGAGACTGCGGTCAAGTCGGCGCTCGGTGGCCCAGAGCAGCAAATGCTCGCTTGGCTGCCAGAGTAGTCGTTGGCCGAGAGGGGCGATGTTAGGCTCGAGTGGGGCGACGAGCCGCTTAGGTTTGAGTTTAAGCTGAACCTGTCGACGTCTGTCTGGCAAACATTCAGCTGGAGCGACACTGGCGACGTTTGCGGCGTCAGCGAGGCCGGCAGGTGAGATATTGTAATCAGTGTCATCACATTTGCTCTCTCCCTTCAGGTTGCTTGCAAATTATTATACTTGGCCTATCTTGTCGCTCTACACACAGAGTGGGCCCGAGAACTTGCTATGCTCACTTGCCGCCCTTCAATGAGGAGCTTCCTCTTTGACAGTCCCCTCTCTTTCTCGCTCTAACATTGAAACTTTGCACGGACTCAGTGGCTGCTAGCTTGAGACGGGCGATTGGTTGTCTTCAACTGGAAGCGCTTGGCTTGAACTGGAATCAGTTGGTCCACTTGCTCGTTGCAAACTTGTTGGCGCCGGTGATGCCTCTCTGGCCAACAGGTGAGTTTGTTTGGAGGAAGCGGCGCTTGTTTTGGGTAGAGAAGTGCACGTAAACAAGGCAGGGAGCTTTGACGGAACCGCGCGAGTGTGCGGGAACGAACGCAGAATGCAAATGTGCTCCAGCGGCGGACGCTGCCTCTCTCTCTCTCTTTCTGGATCCTCTGCGCTCACTCGCTCGCAGTGGCGCGCGTATGCGAGTTCAACCTGATCCACGGTGGAAGCCATTAGCAGCCAACCAGCCAGCCGAGTGGCCCGCAAGCCAGTGAACTGTGCGCGCTAGAAAAGGTAGGCAGCCAGCGAGGAGGGAAGCCAGCGGTGAGCTGCTCCTACTGCCGCCGCCGCCACCGCCGCCACCGCCGCCTACCAAACTGCTGCAACCAACTCTCGCTGGCGTGTGCAGCTAAACCCGCCAGCCAGCCAGCCAGCCCGCCCGCTCGCTAGCACGCATAACCTTTACCTGCAAGCCGCGCGCACCTCCCGCGCCAAGACCATTTGCAAGCGCTGCCCTTGCAACCATTGCTGGCTGATGCAGCCCGCAAACTAGTCGGCTCGATTTATTGCATCCAGACTGAACCGTTGACTGCATCCTTTACAATTGCACCTCCGCCCCGCTCGAGCCAGTTTGGGGGCGAACAATGGGCGGCGAGAGAGTCGGTTGGCTCACATCGGTCGCCGTGCCAACCGAGTCCCTTTGCGCGGAAGTGGCCGCTGACTAGCGGACAGGTCGACCGGCGGCTGGTTTGCCGCAACCCGCTCGCCTGCTCAACGGCCCGTCAGCCAGCAAGCCAGTAGCCGGTAGCCTGGAGCTCGGGCTCGCCCCCCCCCCCTCGATAACCAGCTCTCAGCGGCTCAAAGCGCTCGAAGGGCCATCCGATCGCCGACTGGCTGGCTCCGCGGGGCCGAGAAACGCGCAATGATCGCGGTGCTGGCGTAGACCCCGCAAGTTAAACCCAAACTCTCGCCTCCTCTGCTCCAAATGTCAAGTGCCAGCCAAGCGGACTGAGTTGCGCCGTCAGCCAGCCCGTCAACTTCTACCTGTGGCTTGCGAGTACTTTGCTCCAGCCTCCCTCTCTCAGCGATCGGCTCGCTCTGAGAGCTGTGCCTTGTGTTATTGACAGAGCGCCCGATATGGCCGATAAGTGTCAGGCTAGTCTGCTAACACTCGATTTAGAGCCGCCGACTGGAGCTGCCAGGCTGAACTGCACTCAACTGACTAAAGCGAGCTGAACAGAGTGGAGGAGCTGAATTGGACTCAACTAAACTGAACCAAGCTCAACTGAACCCAGCTCAAGCCAACTGGGCTGAAATGAACTGAATCTGAGTGAACTGCAACGTCTATCTCTTTCGGCTAGAACGCTGAACCAGCAACTCTGGCCACAAGTCAAGAGCCGCTGGGTCAGAGTGAGCCTGTTGGTTCGAAGGAGCGAGCTCGGCAGTCGGAAACTGAACTCCCTCCGTCGTGTTGGGACGAGGAATGGCGCCAAACAGGCGGCGCCCAGCCATTCAAGGTTAGTGAGTCTAGCTCAACTCTTCGTCGGCCGCGCTCGATCCTCTTGTGCCGGCTGCAGGCGAGGGGGCGGATGGAGCAGACTGGTTGGCTGGCTGGCTGGCTGGCTGGCGGATAGAGGTGGCCGCTTTGGAGTGGCCCAGTCTGCGCCAGTTCCGCCAGAGCCGCCAAACGCAAGTGGCTCATCCGTCCGCGAGATGTACTAATCTCGAGCTGGCGCCTGCATTTCCAATCTCCACGCTCGCTCTTCTGCACCCTGATTTTCGCTCACTCTCTTCGCCGTCGCCGTCGCCGTCGCCATTGCCATTGCCGTTGACTTTGGCAGGCTTCAAATGTTGTCATAGCTCCGCTCGCCCGCTTTGGCCACCCCCAGCTGGAGGCGCGCGCGGACCCTCGGCGCTGGCAAGCTAGCTCCACTCTAATTAGTGGTAGCGATAAAATGTTCACCACCCTCAACGAGTCTCGCAACAAGTCCTGTCTCAAGATCAATAATCATCGTGGTGTTTGATTGTTCCCCTCGAGCAGCCCGAGCAAGCGCAGCTGTCGGCGGATGCATGTTTACAGCCCGGCCGCTTGCGATTGTAGATTTTTGCTCTAGGTTTTGGGTGCTGGTTTGGCTTTTACTTTGGCTTTGGACGAGCCGAGAGTGGCTACACTCGACCGGTGTCAGTTGACGGCCGCTCTAAGGGCGCCGTCATGCTAGAGCAAACGAACAATGGCCATTGTAATTTGATTTCTTCTGGCCTCTCTCGGCCGCCAATAATACAGCGCAAATCGATGATGATGAACACTAATGAGACTCACACCTTTGGCCGGATTGCTCAAATTTAGCCATCCAAAATTTTAACCCGTCGACACAAAGCGAAACTCTGGCTGGAGGCAGCCGATTGGAACACCTGCGCGTTCACGTGAGAAGCGGTTATCTCGAAGGAGGGAGAAGAGAAGGAGGAGGAGGAGGACGCGCCAATAAGATTAAGCCCATCGACGGCGAATCCGTTTCCTGTAAGCGCGATACACTTACTAGCTTACAAGGCGGAATAAGTTTTTCATCCGCTGATACGACTCCAACCTTTTTGTGTCCGCTCCTGCCTCTGCTGGTGGATCAAGTTTGGCGACTCTCTCTCTCTCTCTCACACTCATGCCAAGCACTAAAAACGTCACCAGATGGATCCATCAGCAAGCGCAAGCTAGAGCCAAGCTCCATTTAGTGGCACATTAATAAGCTGGCTTTGGACCAAAATTTGGTTCGAGAATGGCGAGGCAGCAGCAAATAAACATCCCTCGTTGGCCATGCACTTGAACCAATTAGGAAACTTCCTACCAGCGATAGATGCGAGCTTTGGCGTTTTTAGGAAGCCAATTGAAGCCGACTGTATTCTTGACATTGGGCTCTTTAGCTCGCTTGCCAGCGAACTTTGTCTGCCCTGTTGCTAGCAATTCCAGAAAGCGAGAGCAAGCTTTGCAAAAGCCACTTTCTCGCCCAACATATCCTCTGCCCTCCCATTCGCTCTCGCTAGATCGCAGGATCTCAGTATCTCGATTCTAGATACCAAGTAGCAGCTCTTATCGTGTGCCCGCTTCTTTGCTGGCTGGTGGCCGATCTTGTGACGCTCCACTCGAGCATTTGCGGCTGAGATTTGTGTCGGCTCAACGTGAGACGAGTGGCCGTCGGCCGCGCGATATCAGGAGTGCGCCTTCCCTCGCTTGTGCCGGACAAGTGCAGTGTAATTGTAAGCACAATTGAGGATTCATAACCAGAGCTGTTGGTGCTTGGCTGCCAAACTTTGACGCTCATATCTCAACCCAGATGTCAGACCCGAAAGCATGGAGACGAGTTGGAATGCTGCTCTTCATCCCTGTCTACAATGCTCGAGCATGCCGAGGAGTGGAGAGGGCCAATTTAAACCAACACAGCTGATTGACGGTTGCCACCAGTTAAATATTGAGCAAAAGCTGAAACTTGGCGCAGGTGTAAATGTCGTGCAGAATCAAGCTGGCTAGCAACAATGGCCTGCGGCTCATTGGTGACAGGAAATTGTGTGGCGTAACAATGTAACTGGGCTGATCGAGTTTTACGGTAGTTCGGCCAGTTGACGAGCCGGAGTTAGAGAGTGGCTTCAGCGACCAGGGCGAGAGGTTCGAAGGGGCAAGAGTTCGCGTAATGTTAGCTAACCAAGCTCATTTAGATGGCATCAGGTGATATGGAAACGGGTCGATCAATCTCAGCTCTATCCAGAGATAACATTGTTTATCAAATTGAATTTCTCATGAGAGCGAGCGAGCGAAAGAGAGAGGGAGGCTCTGTTTGTAAGGCAACTGCCTGTTCGCAACTTCGCTGCTGCTCGTTTGCCGGTCGCTCGATGTTTACCTGTTGATAGCGCTACTCTTTAACCATCGCTTTCAATCCAAAAGTGGCTCTCAATGTGCTCCTAAGGCGAAACCCTTTGTTGGGTAGCCAGCAGTATCGCCCCTGCAAGTCGAGCGAGCGACTATTTACGAGCTAGAGGGGCCAGCAAAACTAGTCAAACGAGATCTCATCACATCAAAGGCAGCCCACGATCTCGGTTGCCCCCTCGAGACACAAGGCAGCCTCCTCGAAGCGCACGTTTGCCGCCTCTGCACTCTCGGTGACCAGACGGTAGAGAGGCGGACAGAAGGCAAACAGTGGCGATGTTTCAACAATAATACAATACGAACGAGACACCTGCACAAGTTGGCGGCCCTCTTGCGTGCCGGCTAAAAGCCTTTTCCTGGTCCCGATGGAGCCTGTTGCTTTTGGCTAGCGCCGGCGCTGTTTAGCCATCCGAGGTGCTGTCGGTTCAGTATAGGTCGCTTGCGTTTAACCGGCTCCTCTCAATCCTTTTTCATTTCACCTCTCCTGCTCATTTGAGGATAGAAAAATCGATTAACTCTCAAGGTATCCCAGCCCATTCAATCGCCAAAACGCGCACCCCCGTCAAGCTGTCTAGACGTCAAGCGCCCTTTTCGTGCGTCAAGTTTTACTGCCACCGGCGCAAAGCTTACCTTAGGTTTGCACGCAAGTCTCGGCTCACGTTCGCCGCGTTATGTAACCACAGCCGCTGACATTTGAACAACAAGCCTCCAACATCGAAACCAGAGGCCTTCGAATCTTGAGCCACGTCGTCCAGAGTGACTTGAGCGAGTCCGATTAAACAACATTTTCGTCTGAACTTAAATGCTCTTGGCGCCATTGCTTTGTGATCAACAATTTCTCTTGTAAGCCCCCTATTCATGCCCAAAGTCTTTGCTGCTGTCGCGTAACGCCAACGGCGCCTTCACTGATGAAACCAATATAAGAGTTCCGGCTACAATAAATTCATGCAGGTATCAATAAAAGTCGTCTCGAAGGATCTTGTCCTAGACGCGGCGGCGCGTTAAGTTCAGCTCAATTAAATTTGCTACCTCTGATGTTAAAATTAGTGCCTTTTGGAGGGGGCAAAGTAAAGTCATAGTTGAACAAACCAATTCCATGTTCGCCATCTATAATTCAATTTACCTTTCTGCAGCCTGCAGCTAGGACTTGTTTCTCTAATTTCAGAGAAGCTCCATTTACCCGCAAACATTATGTTTGCCCTTCGCTCACCTAGTTAAGGCGTTTTACGTGATCTAATGTCAGACTACGAATGTCTCCTCAAAAAAAGTATCTAATCACTGGCTGGCTGTACTCGCGGGCAGAAACAACCCTCAAACTTTTGTGAATCCGTCCAACCCGAATCCTAGCTATAATTTGCGCCGCCTCTAAAGGCTGATCCTATGAAATAGCCAAAGCTGGTAGATTTGAACCTGTGAGATTAGATCCCGAATCCAAGCTAGGCGTAAGTCCGTCTTGGTCGCGGGTCCCTGAATTTTCCTTGGATGGCAATTCATTGTTGCACTGCAATTAATGTGATCTGGTTGATGCTGACAGGTCAATGTGACAGTTTGGTCAACCCCTGGAACGAGAACTGATTAGTCGGGCAAACTAGAGTTATAACCATCCAAGGTGCGGCTTGGCTAAGGCTCAAGCTCAGCAGGTAATCGATGGACCACCTGTGGGCGCTGTTGAGTCGTCAAGCTGGTGAGTTTGGTTTCAATCGAGCCGGATTGAAACCAAACTTACCCCTAGCTCGTGGGTGACTGAAACACGAAGGATGCGTCCATGCCAAGGTGGGGCATTCTCCTCAGTCGGCCATCACTTGTGTTGATGGGCTGGCACTATTTAATCATTGAGACTTGTGCACAAGTTTACTTTTTTACAACTTCACTAGAGATTCCTACAGAATCAACATCCAACTTGCTGAACCATTCGACCCCGGACTCCGAATATCTGGTCCACTTGGTCGCACGAATCGGTTAAAAAGACTCCGACTGATTCCCTTTCCCTGGCCAGATTCTGGGCGGAATCGATGAACGGCACGTTTTTCAAGAGGACAGCATCCTCAAATGATGGGCTACGAGTGTAGAAATAAATGTAACAAAGTTAGGCAATCAATCTAAGGAAAACGAATGAACTCGTGGACGCAAATCATCAAAAGCTCGCGCGAACCCGATTGACTTCGAGATATTTCAGCTAGATTATTGTTATAGGTATCGAGAATGGTATCGTTGTTAGCTAGTGCTGAAGTAGTCGACTCGGCTCAATCATCGTGAGAGCCTTTAGAAGTCTTCTCGCGAAAATCGAGCACCTCGCAGCCGTCAAAATATGTGATTCCTCCATCTTCCCACCTGATCACACGGAGCAATCGCGGAGAACAAGTTTTGGAGCAAGTTCAATCCATCTTCTCGTTCGTGATGCCCGACTCATCCAATCTGATCCACTCATCTAAGTTTCCTAGTTCCCCCTCTGCATCAAAGACCACATCGCTTGGTCAGGCTCGTATGTTTAAGGGCCACGAGCACAACTTTCAGTTTAGTTGGCAATCTTAGCCAACTCTTAGCTTGCATTGAAGGTCCCAACATCGAAAACTGGTCAAAGGTTGGATCAAGAATGTCGTCATACAGTTACGTCGCTGCTATAGCAGTTTTTTGTGCCTCAACTTGACTAAGCTAAGCTTGCCGATTTCTTGTAACAGAGAGTAGATCCGCCGAGAAAGGGAATCGTCCATGAAACACGGGGATACTTGTTGTTACCTCCGCCGAGATGTTGTGGTTGAACGAGAATCTAGCCGACGTAACATGCCAATAGGGCGCCAGACATTGTTTCAGAGCTTATCATAGAGAGATGTCTCTCAAAACGTGAACGATCTTGGACAGGACAGTGCAGACTACAGGTGGTATGATTTGTTGCACTAAGCTGACTGCGAGAGCACGATTTCATGATTGGCGTCCGTGGGGTTCAAGTTCAAGGCTAGTCCAACAAGATTGGCATCTTGGTCACCTTGACTTGTCGTCCAAGTGGCCCGTCCATGCTTGAAATTCGACCAGCCTTCGACGAGATCGAACGAGAGAGCAACTTTCACCTGCAAGCCAAGATCTCAGAAGTTGAGACTCCTTTGATGGTCAATTTTTAAGGTGCTTTGCAGTAAGAGCGCCTGCGCACAAACCTGCAATGAGAACTTAGCACGTATTTGTTCTTGGCTTCTCGGACCCAAATTCTAATTTTGATTTTATGCATTTTCGAATCCTCACTATTCTCTCACCATATGGCTCAAGAAGATAGGAACAAACAAAATTTGAACGCCATAGATCAAAGGTACCAAAGTTAACAGTTCAACCTTCCTGATTATGGTGCAAGATATCAAGCTAAGCCCTTATCTTGTTCACATCCGAAAGGTGAGAGGGATTCTAGCGCGACTCCTTCACCAACTAGTCCCTCTCTCTACAACTCATACTCGACTGGCGTATTTGTTCTCACCCTACCAACGACAACAGTCGTTTACTTTCTTCAATCGCAAGAGAACTTTCTACTATCATAAACGACCAGATTGCATCCCAAACAGCTGAGAGGAAAGAGCTAAACTGAGGATGTTTATTTTAACTCCTCGGTGGTCTACCCCTGCCATTACACTAGGGTAAATAAACAAGTCGCGCTTCTTTAACTACGTCCCTTGCTGCTCTTAAGCCAGCTAGGATTTGTTTTGAATGGCTCAACCGACGCGCGATGCCTGATGCTCGTTAAGACAGACAAATGGGCGAGCGGTATACAACGAGACTATTGCACAATGCAGAAGCCATATTCCATCGATTTTTGGGATGGTGGTCTCGGCATATTTGCTGTAGCTGAACAGACAACTTTGGCAGAGCAAGCTCGCAACAAAAAGTTTGTTGTCACAAGCAAAAACAATATCGACGTGCCATGAAAGATCGGTGTAACAGCAAGTCCAGCCGTGCACTTGCCGCTCCACCTGCACCTGCACCTGCACAGTTCTCAGTCCTCATAATGGGCGAGCGAACAATGGATTGGAGAGAGTCGAGATGGATTATTGCGGGCTCAATTCGTCTGGGCTGAAACCGATCCCTTTAGCCTGCATCCGTGATACTCTCGCTGGGTCTTAGTAACTACGTGATTCGAGTGTTCGGTTACCCTTTAGGCGTTCAAGTAAGTGAATAATTCTGCCCTCATGCCCAGCACCCAACAACAACTTGTTCCTCGGATGCAAGAGCAATCATATGAACGCCACTTTCCTCCTCTCTTCCCCATATCAGTGGTGCGATGGACCATGGGACGGGGGGGGGGGTATAAGGTGAGCCCCGAGTCATTATCTGCCGAGCCTCCTTCTCTCTAAACTTGACTGCCTGCTGTTGTGCAACATCATCGTTGCGTTTCACAAAGGTTTGTTGCCTTTCGTATACTCGCCTCCCAGTAGACTCAGTAACAGCATCAAGGTATTATAAACCTAACAGAATGGGGCTCTTGGTGTTGAACTACTATCAACTACATCTAGACACGCTGCGTGGGTACATTTGGCGCAACATCAAAGCCATTCGTTGAGCGCTGTGCGGTTTTCTAAAGGCTATGATATATGGAACTCATACCTGACTTACTCTATCAAAACAAGCAACAACTTTCTCAAAATGTGTTCCATGCGCAGCCCTAGCTAATTGATACATGCTCTAGCTGTTGCAACAGCAACCGAACAACTGTTGTCGCGATACTTGTGCAAGCTAACTTTGCGTTGTTCGGCTGAAAGCTCACTGGCTCACCGGTTAATGGTTTATCGCAAGGGCAATCAGCTTTAGCCCCCCAGTTTCACTATTCCTCTAGCTAGCTTAGTTTATGTGACATACGACAATTGATCAGCGAGTCTCAACCTAACAGCGGCGCCCAATGATTGATTTTGAAGTTTCTTGCAAATTTTTCCAATCCGATTGAGTCTGTGATTAATATCACCGACTAACATGCACACCTGACCGAACTCATGGGGTTAAACTCTCAATGACTTGGTTTATTTGAATTATGCTCACGCTAGAATACAGTCGATCGTCTACAGTTAAATGGACCTTTAAGAGACCAAGTACGTGGCAGATTTTGCACCTGGAATTGTACTTTTCCTCTTCACAACCCGGATAAGCGAAGCAGTGATTGCTTAGACAAACGCTTCTGATTCTTAAATTTGCAATTTTGGCGCTAAGAACGCAGGTTCACCAAAAGCTTGGTTGAACTAACAGCCACTGAACCGTTAGTGGAGCGCAAACGAAGTTTGATCGATGAGTCTGATCAGGACTCAGCCCAGAGCTGGCTGTATTATATCAGGATCCACAGTAGATGAGGGTATGAGAAGGAGTGTAAGCTTTGCCACAAGAAACAACACGCCTATCATTCAAGATGAATCAAAGATCCATGAATCCACTGCGAGGCATCGTGGGTTTAGCTTTTGACAAGGCAAACGTGATACTGGATGCCGCTTGCAACCTGCGGCTCCTAGTCACTGCCGCAGCAGCTTGATTGCACGTCCCTTGCAGGTGATCCGTACTAAATATTAACGCTGAGTTCATGCCTAATTCTTAATTTGATCGATGGATCCTCAGGGGAGCTGCCTCCACAAAACTCGAATAGGCAAACCTGCCGGAGTCAAACATTTATTCTAGTGAACCTTTGCTATGGGAGAGCTCCACTGAGATCCATGTTTGTGAGGCGAACACCAATACTTGTTGTTCGAAACACCACCCTGGCTTCACCCCCTCCACTGGCTATCGATCTCCTCCTCTAAGTTTGATAATTCTTCTTGGCAGTCACGTCGCAACTTGAATAATAATAGATGAAAGGAATCTAAACAATGGGAGGTAACCATGTGATGCAGAGATATCGTGTGTCCTGGCGCTTGAGTTAGTCCAACTCAACATTGTGGTTCGATCAACTTTTCACAAAAAATAAATACAATGTCAGTTCTCGATTCGAAGAGTTTATCGGAATCAAAACGAACGATCACATATGATTGCGACTTAAATCGCGCGTTCATGTTTCAATCTGATAAGATGAGATTGTTTCGGGGGTGCTCCTAATGTTTGCCAACGCGATAAGCATCAAGACTGACTATGCGACCGATGACAGGCAAAATTCTTCGCCGATGATAAGCTTCACTATACTTATCTCATATGCATGCTTTGATCAGGGAAATCTGAATACACAATTCACTTCTCTTATAGATAACTCGTCCTTTTCGTAACAGACTATCCTCAATATCCTGGCCAGGAACATAGTTTTACAAAAAATTCGTCCCTGGATTCATCACGGCTAAGTGATAAGTAACATCTAGGTCTCGAGTTTCTCGTATGCTGTTGGATACGATAATGCCATCGGGAAATATGAGATCTCTGATGATCTTGGGGCTGGTTGTACTTACAGCGGTGCAAATAAGCCTTGCCGATGTCGGTGATGACTATCCCAACTATGATAATCCAATTCGAACAGCTGCAGAAGATGAGGTGAAAAATCTACCAGGCCTCAACGATGCCGTGAACTTCCGACATTATTCCGGCTACCTTAGGGCAGACAGGGACAAATCAGCCAACAAGTTCCTCCACTATTGGTTTGTCGAAAGCCAGTCAAACCCTGCCAAAGACCCTCTCTTACTCTGGCTGAATGGAGGACCAGGATGCAGTTCAATGGGGGGAATGTTCACCGAACTAGGCCCTTTCGTTGTAGACGACGACGGCAAGACGCTGAAAATGAATCCTTTTTCCTGGAATAAGGCTGCGAACGTATTGTTCTTAGAGAGTCCTTTTGGCGTCGGATTTTCATACTCAACTAGATTGATTGAGGTTCACACTGACGACTCGACAGCAAAAGAGAACTTGCTTGCTCTAAAGTCGTTTATGAAGAAGTTTCCACAATATAGAAACAACTCACTTTACCTATCTGGAGAGTCCTACGCTGGCGTGTACTTGCCAACTCTGGGCGTGTTGGCTGACGCAGATCCAGAAATCAATTTAAAAGGCATTGCCATCGGAAATGGATATCTAGACGCTGCAATGCTCATGAAGTCTGTTATATTCTTCAGCTACTATCATGGACTCGTAGGTAAATCAACCTGGAATGATATAACCAACTACTGCTGCGATGGTCAACCTCCGAGCCGCGAAACTTGTTCCTTCAGTCCTATGTCCGGTATACGTTGTATGCTCGCCTTACAAAATGTAAATAATGCCCTAGAGGCTCCAGGTTTGAATCCTTACAATCTGTATGGCAAATGCCTCGGTATCAAGCCGCACAGTCTCTCCGACCTCTCAACCAAAGGTCGTAAGGGCCGCTCTAGCAGAGAGGATATTGATAAAGCTCTACGCGGTTTGGCTTTCAAAGAGAGCTTTCTCATGGATGAGAAGCCCTTTCACATGTTCAATGCTAGCCTGGAAAACCTAGGTGAGGAACCTCCATGTATCGATGATCACGTCCTGAGCAACTACTTGAACAATGAAGCAGTTCGAAAGGCCATACACATACCCAAGAAAGTTGGATCATGGGACACGTGTAGTAGGCTCATATACTTTGTCAAGTACCCAAAGCTCCCTGGCGGTTTGGCTCCACAAATGAAGCAGCTAATTGACTCAAAGCGCAACCTTACAATGTTGGTTTACAATGGTGATGTCGATACAGTTTGCAATTTCCTAGGAGACGAGTGGTTTGTCGATAATCTCGGTAGGAAGGTCACCAAAGATTATTCAATCTGGCGAGTCGGAGGTCAAGTTGCTGGTTTCGTAAAGCATTACGAAGGCATAACTTTCGCTACCGTGAGAGGATCTGGTCATATGGTTCCAGGTGATAGACCGCAAGAGGCTCTGAAGATGATTGAAACTTTCCTATCGGCGAACAGTCAGAACGTCTATCTTTAAAACAAAGAGATCGATTTTCAGAATTCGAAAATGATGCAGCAAGATCGATATGAATTACCATGAGTCAATCTTTACTTGAGGTTGTGTTTAATTGAGGTCCCGCAGGTTCGGACACTGTATGTGAGTCAGTTGCCGAGGAGTTGGGTTTTGGTGCAACTTCTTTCTCACTATGAGTCTGGACCCTTTCGATAAGTAGCCTCAAAGATTTAAAGGCCAATTGACGAATGTTCATCTCTGGATCAATGCATAAATGACATAATGCCGGCATCACTTTAGTTGCACAGTCTTTGACGCAGATCATACTTTCATTTGTTAACAAGCCTGCAACTGCAGCTTGCCTTGCGGGCGGAAACCGATCACGTAGTGTCCGTAGAAGTGTTGGTATCAAGATCGTCTGTTGCGTTTGACTATTGAGATGCTTTGCGATCTTACCTAAACACACAGTGCTGTTGGCTCGAATACCATTTTCTTCATCAAAAGTTGACAATCGCTCGAGCTCCTTGAGTGCACCTTCGTTTAGGTTCTTTGAGTTCAGTAGAGGAGCTAGATGAATCAAACTTCGAACCGTTTGCTCACGAATTAGCGGATTTGAATCTCGGAAGCCCTGAGCTAGCTGGGGGAAGATTTTTTCGTTCACCTCAGACTCATCGAACAGATTTATATAAGAGCTGATGGATAGAAGAAGCTTGGATCTCACTGCGCGGTCTTTGAGGCCGAACCATTTGACAATATGAGGTTTCACTTTAGAGTTCGCTCCGATCGAATCTCCGGAAAGAAAGCAGATTTTAACTACCGCTAATATGGGGTCTAGTATAGTTGGTCCGGCTGCGCCGTACTCGAATGCATTGATGAGCTCCGGCAGAATTTTCTCTTGTCCAAAATTTTTCGGAAATTTGTGATATGAATTCTTCACTCTCTCAAAAAATTCCGCCTTCTCAGTTGCATCTTGGAGCAAGTAAATCTCTTCTAGGGTGAGGACAATCTCTAATAAAGGACTATTGAAGAACACGTTCGCTTCCTTACAATCTTTAACAAAATCCATCGGACTAATTCGATGTTTCGGACTACTTTGCACAAGCTTGTTATAAAAGACACTTAAAGGTTTAGGAATTTTGCCTGCTATTCTCAGGGACGAACTTGGCGTTAACGGTTGGTTGAAGTATTCCCATACCAGGCAACCAAAGCCCCAGCTATCAACGGCATAGGGCTTACCTGGAAATCTGCCTTTCGTTGGATTGATGCGCTCTGGTGGGGTATACTTCTCTGGTAACTTATCAAACCTGGGGGGAGGAGAGTCGTCAATTGGACAGATATATTCAAAGCCTCCTACCTTCCATATGCCCGACTCGTTGATAAATATAGAGTGAATATTTATGTTGTTGTGATTGAGCTGACAGTCGTTATTCAAAAATTGTAGAAACTTTGCAACTTGCAGCAAACCATATTGCGGTAATAATTCTTTCTCGTTCTTTAAAACGTCATTTGAGAACGGTGGACGCTCCTCGAATATACTGGCTAGTGGAGCGACAGCCTCAGTGACAATGCAGATTGACTTTTCGGTCTCGTAAGAATCCAAGTACTTCAGCACTGATGGATGCCGGATGGTCTTAATCCTCTTGAGATATTGCTTTGCATGATCGATCAATGATTTGTTGGAATCTTGATATTCGAATTTGAAGATTGAGACTTTGTTGTCGCAGGGCTTATCTTTTTCTCTGCCTTCAAAGAGGGTGAAAATGGACTTATCATCATAGGTCGTGACCCTATCGTCGACATCATATTTAGAGCGAAGGCTAGATTCTGGATGCCAAGGTAGTAGCCACATTGTATTCTAGCTCTCCTCAGATTGAGTTTATAACTGAAATTAGCTTGACATGAGGGAGAGTTTTTGAAAGTTTGTTGTAACTTATAACTGGAGGAGCTGATATTAGATTGAGGCTTTGCTAAAAACGATAGCCTCCATAAGCTTGGTGGATTAGGTGCAATCGATTGCTTATTGTCCGAATTGATGATAGTACCAACTTGAGAGGTAAAAATCACGTGCGTCCGACAAGCCAAGAACAGATTTAAGCATGGATGATATTTATTTTGGTTACGGCCGGTCACCGCTCGGTGGGCGTGTGCGGTGCAACTTGTCATTCCTGTCATCAATTCTTTGCGCATGCTCCCGAGCGAACTAAACGCGACAAATTCGCCAAGATATTCCAAACTCCGGATCCGGCCTCATCCCTTTCCGTCTCTCTCTCTCTCTCTCAAACCTACCAGGACTTCTAGCAAATTTCATCGCAATAAGTGAAGCAAAGAGTTCAAGAAATGGCTGCAATCAAGGCGAGGATCCACGAACTCAGCTCTATTGTAGGAATCTCTGCCGATAACCATGAGAGCTTACAATGTTGCAATTTAGAGAGCGAGATTGAGGATATCAACTGTGAAATTGCGGCTAAGAAAGAAATCTTACAAAATTTAATCGAGCAAGAAGAAACATACAAGGCGGAATTAGACGCACAAGTGGAGATTTTTAATACCTACATGGCGTCTCTAGGAGACGATATACAGGCTATCAAGGAGAAATCTAAAATACTTAACACCTATATTGGTGTCATGAATTCAGATGAATTCACCATCAATCGGCTCAAATCGGACGGTGATGTATACAACATCGAATTCAAGGCAAAACTGAAACCAGTCATCGACAGGTGCCGCTCTCTAGCCGACAAATTGGCTGAACTAAAGGATTTACAGAGTCTGAATCAATAATAAATCATCATAAATGTAAAAGGCGGCTGGTAGAGTTTATGCCATACCTGATTATATAAGATCACTTTACCATCTTTTTGCTCATTAGCTCCTCTTCTCGAAGTTGTGCTCTAAAATTGATAACCTTATCTTTGAGACTCGAGAGAGCCTCTAGACGTTCCGCTAGAATATCATCTAACTGTTGAGCGTACTGGTCCACGTCATAATCGACCTGAGCTGTCATTTCTAGCAATTCCTTGCACCTCGAATGCCAAACTATATTGTCGTGCTCCACTAGATTCTTGTGAATTTCGGAGATTTCATCCTCCATATCCTGTAGATGAGAGATAGCTTCATGAAATGTGTGCATATCCTGAGATATTTCTGCTGAATTAGAGTTGTGCAACAGGGCTAGGTCGTCTTCGGGTGACATGGCATCTCTTTCCTCATCATTCTCTTCGGACTTCAATTCTGGACCTTCGGTTCCCAGTTCTTTGACCCGGTCGGCGTACCTAAGAGTATTGAGTGAATGCTCACAAGATTGCATTCCCGGCGAGATCATAGCTATCATGCATGTTCTTGAGTTTTCCCCGATGAAAGAATCACGTAACACTTGCGTGAGCTTACTCGCTCTGAACGGTAAGTGGGCTCCCTTCCTACCCAAGGCTCTAATGCACTCTTTTAAAGCTAATAATGACTTATTTATCTCTGCTCCTTCCATTCTAGTTTGCCGATTTGCGCTAGACGTGTCCGCGCCCCTCTCATTTCCAGCCAAGTCAATTAGCGAAAATTTGCCCTTGACGTTTTTTTGCTTCCTATTGTGCTTCAAAATTATTTGAAAAACTGCATGAGATCTTGATGAATGGTTATTGGCTGAAGTTTGGCCTGATGTTCGAATTGTGTTACCAGTGTTGATAAGACCGAGTACATCTTCTACAGACTCAACTGCCTCCTCACGAAGGCCAACAATTTGCACTTGCTGGTGTGCATCCTCTAGGACTCTAAGCTTTGCCTTGTCATTCAGCAGATCGAAGACCTTTCCGCTATAGATTTCGAAAAAGCTCGCATGAACAAGCAGATTTTCGTTCTTATACTTCGGGGATCGGAGCATTTTGAAAACGTCTCTAGCAACGAGTGCGTAGATGCCTTTGGTACTGTCTTGGGTTTTTCCGTTAAAATCACCACCCATGGTATGTGTCTTTCCACTACCAGTTTGACCGTAAGCAAAGCAGGTCGCCATACCGCCCTCAAAGATAGTGTGTACCAGCGGCTTCGCTGTGTATTTGTATACAAGTTCGTTCGAGGCTGTTTCATCGAAGGCATAGTCAAATCTGAAAATATGATTCTCAAGATATCGTGTAAGGTCGACTTTTTGCTTCGGCTCATGCACGATAGTTAAATCTTTGCTAGGCACCGTAATAACATCAACGTCTTTCCTCTGCGCTTCTCTCTTATTGAGAGGTCTCTTCCTAACGGCAACGCAAATTTGATGATCGACCGCTTCATCGCTGGCAGTGATTGGCTTGTAAGTCAGCTGCTCTCGATACTCTCGGATCATGCCAAGGAATTCCCAATTTGGGTTGCCCGGTTCGACATTGCTCATGAGTTCGATTTTTTCTTGCTTTTGAGCTTCTTGTTTAGCCCTTCGTTCCTCTCGTTGCTTCTTAATTTTATCAACCTCTTTGACGACATTTGACTTGCGCCGATTCGCGGCCGCAGCAGCCGCGGCAGCTTGTTGCTGTTGTGCAATCGAAGAGGCTCGTGTGACTGCGACAGCTATGTTGGAGGTGGGTGGTTGGTCCAATGCAATTGAACTACTACCGCCACCGGCGCCACCGTTCGCGATAGTCTGTCTTGGATTGTTTGGTCTGATTCTAAGCGAGCCCTTCTTTGTGCCAGCCAAGGATTGTTTGCTGCTGTTACCATTTGTTACTGCGCTACCATTTGTTGTAGAATTGGAGTGGCTTTGAACTTGTTGTGTGGTGTTGAAACCGATAGAGGGGCGCGATGAGGCTGCGGCCGCCATGGCGGCAATGCGGCCACTCCGGTGGCTCGAGGGAGGTGGTGGTGGAAGCATCTTTGAGCTTGAGCGATCGACGCCATGATTGTTGTTCTGGGTATGATAGTGGTTGTTGTTGGCCGGAGTTGGACTGATATGTTGATTCAACTGGAATAAGGCGGTAAACTCAACCTCTTTACCCTTGACATCGCCTTGCTCTGACCATTCGACTGTCACAGATTGTGCTTGCCAATCAATTTCCGTTATGGATGCTGAATGAATAACGCCATTAGTTCGCTGTATATCAACTGTTAAGCCTGGCTCCAACCTAACGGCCATATTTTGTGTTTTGCTGTTTATAAAAATACAATAGTTCCAATGAGTTTCAGGTTGGTCAACTTTGAAATGGTTGGCGTTATTAAGATGGTTGAGTGTGAATAAGGTTTTGGTGTTTCAATATTAATGGTTGTTAGTTAAAAGTTGTGGTTGTGGTAGTAAAATAAATGAGTCAAAATTTGAGTGAAAAGCTGACTGAAATTCTAGAGATGATGATGGGAACACGAAATCTGTTTGGTTCACAACCTCGGATACATTTTGTCATTTAACTGCAGACAAATTTCTCCCATAGGCTTGGATAGATTTCCGCAGGCAGGACTTGGGCGGGCGGCAAAATTGCACACATCAGGCCTGAGTCACAGCGAACACTTGCGTATTTCGCTCGCTGAGAGTGAGCGAGAGAGAGGGAGGCAGGGAAAGAAAGAGATGGAGATTGCTGCGGGTTGCTGGCCAAACTAGCCTTTGATCGCAGCTGGAGAGGCAGCTGCAAGGAACAACCTTTCCACCGAGCAACATGCGATCGCCCGAATACAAGCCATTCATCTAACAATCCAAGCCTAGCTAAGCTCGGCTGGCCAGCAAGCAAGCAAATTCACGGAATCAAGTTTTGTTTAAGCATTATTTTTCGGAACTTGTATGCTTTCCCAATTGATTTTGAAAGATTTACTGCGGCAGGTAGAGGAAAGCGGCGGACAGACAGACGGACAACAACATTGCCGTTGCGTGGCAGCCAAATAGATCTCCAAGGTAACTTGTACGTAGGGCGATAACATTGACCGGCCAAGATCTGATCTAAAACGAGGCATCCTCTTGTTAACTCTAGCTTCTCACCACGAACTATTGGTGAGTAGGTATAAGAAGTAGAAATCTGCTTGCAACACTGAGTTGGCGAGGTGGCAGTTGGCGTATTAGCACTCTCTTTGTTAGATTGGCTATAATTTATTCGAAATCATGATCGATCAGAGTCAAGCCGTGTGCAGTAACTTCCTCTACAAACAAAATTAGAGTCAGCCTGGGCATGAGTGGTAACACCGAGCGTGATAGAAGAAGTCAAGGGGAGTTTAATAACAATGGAAAGACTGCTTTGGTAACAGGCTCTGCAACAGGAATCGGCGCCAACATAGCTGTCGATCTCGCAACAGCTGGTTATCAGGTGATTGTGACCGGAAGGAATTATAGAAGCCTCAGTGCAGTGGTGGGTCGCTGCAACAAGGTTTCAGGTGCCCGACATTGCGCCAGATTGTTTGTGGCTGATCTGTTTGATATTCGGCAAGTCGATGAACTCATTGACTTTGTCGCCAAACAATTCGATAGACTCGATATACTAGTGAACAATGCTTGCTGCAGGGCCGATGATAAAGGCATATTGGCTCCAGGTTCCTTCGACGATATGAAACATGTGATGTGGATTAACGTTTCAGTGCCACTATACTTGATCCACAAATGTCTAGTGCCACTGAGATCGTCAAACCTCTCGAGCAAGTCCATAGTTATAAATATATCCTCCATTGCTAGCCAAGTTGTCGTCCCTCTGCATTTATACTCGATCTCCAAGGCTTGCTTATCAGAAATGTCAAGGACCATTGCTGAGGAGGCAAAAGAGCTGAACTTTTTGTCCATAGCCATATCGCCGGGTCCCGTTCTAACCGACGAGAGACCGCACCATATAAAGATGAGCAATATGACCCTGATGAATCGTGTAGGCAGCACCCAGGAAGTATCGAATTTCGTCATGTTCGTGATCGAAAACGCTCATTTGTTCAATGGACGAGAGCTAAGCATCGATGGTGGTTACTTAGCTAAGCAAAAACAACCAACAGTAAGAGACGAGACCATCACGGAGTTACAGCCCTAGGGTCTCAAAAGCATATGACATGAACAGGCAGGAAGGTGAAAATATCGAATGGTATCTGTTATAAGGTCAGTCTCATCAAAAGGTTATAGGATAATAAGCAATGATTTTTATTAACTAAATACTGTTTTTCGTAGTATTTTAGGAGGTCACAAGTCTCCTGACTCGCACAGTATCTAATTGGAGTAGATCATTTGCGGTCGGTCGTTTGGTATGATCTCCTTCCATCATCATCTTGATAATTCTAACCAAATCAGCACTTAAACCATTGAAGTAAAGATCCTCGATCTCGTTATGGCGTAATTTGTGATAAACCTCTCCGCGCTGTGGCAAATCCAAACCGGAGGCAACTTCAAATATTGTTATACCCAAGCTGAAAATATCGGCGGCCTTGGTGAACTTTCCTTGCATTGTTTCACTAGCTAAATACTTACAATCTCCCTCGTCGATGGAATCGAACGATTCATCTGATCTATTGATGATACCTGAGTCATCATGATCATCGTATGATGAGGAGTCATCAAGTGATATTGTTGTTGGCGTAGCTTTTGAAACTCTTGAACTGTTCAAATCTAAACAATGACACATTAGTCCAAAATCGCCCAATTTAGCGCTATCGTCGAATGATATAAATATGTTGTCCGGTTTTATATCTAAATGCATCAGCTCATTATCATGTAAATGTTTGACAGCTAATAACAGATCAACCACATAATTCCAAACAATATGTTCAGGTAATTTATGTTCATCCGTGTTCTCTAATATTTCATTTAAACTTGTTTTACAAAGTTCAATCTGAATATACAGAAAGCCGTCCTCTTCCCAGGAATCAAAATATTTAACACAATTTGGATGTGGCGGCAACATTTGATGATTTTTAACCTCTTGGAGCTTTCTAGATCTATCTGAGTTGCTTGTGAATGGGATTGAGGTCTTTTTTATTGCGTAATACTGGCCATCCTTCAATGATCTAACCTTGTAAACATCACCAAAGTGGCCGCTTCCAATTTTGGAAATAATCTCAAATTGTTGGTATAGACGGCTGTACTCGTCAACGTTTTGAAATTTTGCAAATGAAAGTTGGTCGCCTGTTTCCTGTAGGCCGAAGGAGAAGCTTCCATCGTGGAAGGTTGGCGTTAGGATTGAGTTGTTGTTATCGATATTGGTTGGTAGTAGGATGCTAGTAGCGGAGAGACTCTGATGGTCTAGGTAGCCCCGATTTCGGCGAGCGTGTTTTGACGATTTTGTTGGCGGTTTTGGGGGTCTGAGGGAGGGCGTTGAAGTTCGGCACTTCTTTGAGATTAAACAGGGTGACTCGGTAAATAAGTCCAACTTGGGCTTTGGAGTTGTCATCTCTCCTTGAGGCCTTTGAAGGAAATTGTTGGGGTCCAATAAGGATGAGGATTGTTGTTGTTGTTGCGGTACTCTTGGCTTGCCGCTAGCGCCAACGATAACAGCCCACGAATGAAAGCCAGGGCGCGCGAGCGGGAAATTTTAAGCGGACAAGACAGCCAAAGCGCACACACACATTCGATCCCTTAAATTCGCTGCTGCTGCGCTCGCACTGTGCACAACTGGCATGCACACCGGGCAAAACTGCGCGCCATCCCGTGCGGGCAAAGCGGCGCGCGCGTGTTTGCACAACCCTTCCCGCCCGAGCACATTGCGCGCTCCTTGGAGCGGGCCTCGCGAGCGCCGCACAGGGAGGGGGCGCGGATTTGGGTTTAGATGAGGCCTGTCCTCTGTTTACGCGTTGCTGTGCAATTTTCACACGAGAACACAGATTTCACCCCAAAGCCGCGATCGCCAACACCATAGGCGCTCCCTGATGAATCGGCTAATTGGGCCCAGTCCAGCGCCAGCCAACAAGTCAGCCCGGCTGCGGCCTCTGGGGCCAAGGGGCCAAACGGCACTGGCCCCCGAAAGTTGCGGCCAGAAGCGGTTGGGGCGCGCTGATTGTAACTTCCTGGCTCCGGCCACCTCTTGCCCGGGTTTCACCTCCGGTTTTCGCAATCCGAAACTCAACTTTGGCACACACACACACACACACACACGCACGCACAAACTCGCTAGGAACCCAAACTCTAGATGGCGCCAGCGGCGGCCAGTTAACGTGCCTAGGCCGCGCCTGTTCGCTTTCCCAGGGTCGGAAGTTGATGCTGTGGCGGCTGGAGGGGGGGGGGCGGAAGTGGGCGAGGAGGCTGCGCGTTGGAGCGCTCGGCTGGCTGGCCGTTCTGCTGATTGGGAGCGACGCAGGGCCAGTTTGATTGAATTGGTTGCGTTGCCGGCTAACTCAAATTGGCTGCAAGAGAGAGAGGGACTCAGCTCGCTTCATTGTTGGTCTGTCGGCCGAGGTGAGCGCGTCAACAGGAGCATCAGTGGCATCAGCGCCGGCGAAGATCAAGTTCCGGATTCTAGGTGGTCGCAGTTGTTGGGGCGGACGGGTTCAGGTTTGCGGCAGGCAAGCAGAGAGAGAGGGACGAGGAGAGCGGGCGGCTTCGGTCGAGCGGCTGGGCGGGCAGGCGAGTTTGCGAGGGAGGAGGGCGACAGATTGCGTTGATTAGCTCGCTTTGGGGCGCGCAAATAGCCCGCTGGCGCGCGCACTAATTCAATCAACTACCAACAACAACCACAGGGAGCGCACGCAGCTCGAGCTCCGCGCGCACGCTCGCCGCCAGCAGAGCCACAACAAAGGGCCCAAGGCGGAAGCTTCACAGCGACCAAACAGATCGTTGGCAAGCTAGCGGCTTCAGGAGCAGCGGTCAAAGGCAGCGCGAGCGGGGGCGAGCGAGTTGGGGCAAGCGTTTGCCTGTGTTTTGGGCGCGTCGAGCGGACGTAGTGGCTTAGGTGGACTGCCAGGCGCGCGCGCGAGAGGAAGAGAGAAAGAGAGGGACGGGCTGACAGGCGGCCAGTCGGCGAGCTAGCTTGCTTGGCGCCCAACTCGGCCCCCTAGGAGCGCACATGCGACGAGCGGGCGCGTTTAAAGTTTTTTAGGGTTTTCGAGGGCGCTTGTTTTGGTGCCGTTTTAGGTTTGAGGGAGGAAGAAAAATGGGCAAGCTGACTGGATTGGCTGGCTGCAGCGAGGGCGATTCGCTTGCTTGCAATGGAAGTGGCAAATTGAGGAGGAGTAAGAATATGGAGGCAAGAGGAAGAATTGGGAGCAAATTTGTTGCTAAAAACACCACCAAAGACAAAACAACAATTGCCAACTCAAGCGGCGATCTCAGCAAAACTATCATGATTATGACGACAACATCACAGCTAGCAAAGAAAACAATAGCTTGCCGAAGAGGAGTGAAAGGCGTCCACTTTTCAAGTCTAGTAAGACAACAGAGTGAATTCCCTCTAATCTTGCGACTGCTTCGCCTTGGGCTAGCCATAGCGGCAACAAGCCTACTGCTCCTCCTCCTCCTCCTCTGCGGCTTGAACTCGCTCCAAACGGAAGGTAGGTGCCGCAAGTAAAGTGATTAACCTGGCCGCCGGCAAGCGGGAGGAAACCAAAATTAGAACACCATTGTTCCAGGCTAAAAATTCAACTAACCAACAATGGAACACCCCCCCCCCTCTCTCACCTCTTTTCAGCAATCAGATTGCAGCCGGAAGGGAGGGAGAAGTTCTATTGGAGTGGCGAGCAATTTGTGATCACTTGCCAAAATAACAACAATATCAAGAATGGTGAGTGTTTACAAGCAAAGCTAACTTTTGTCCCGCTGTCGCGCAAAACAATTGCTCGCTCGCTCGCATTTCTCTTATTCCGCCAATCAAATGAGTGGCGAAACATCCTCCTTAATTCTACAACTGAACTAAACTGAGCCAGAATCAGCCTCACCTGGCCGAAGTCAACATCCTCCTCAGTGAGTGGAAAGGTTAACCTGCGAACGAGAGTTTGGAATGGACGAGGCGCCATAATTGATGATGCTGGCAAATGACAAGAAGCCCGCTCACTGCTGGCAAGCTCACCGTGCAAACTCGAGCCTCGCTAGTTTTCCCTCTGGTGGCCCAAAAGTCGTGGGCACAACAAGCGGGCCCCAGAGTGGCGCCACACAGGCGCGCGCACTGAGCCCTCCGCTGGCCGCCACTTTTGGGCCACCGGCCGTTCACTGTGACCGACGGGCCGCCTTGACTTGACTCCATGTTGCATGTAGAGTTGCTCTCGTAACACACAACGGCAACCCAGAGTGCGCATTCCTGACGCCTCCACGCGCCATCCGGCCGGCCCGCTTGCAGCCCCAAGATTAAAACCAGAGAGGCGGCCCAGCTGCAACCCTGTTGCCGGCCAACCAGATTGCGGGTTGCGAGCTCCGCCGCGAGCAGCGTGACCGCCGATGGGCGGACCGGCGAACGGAAGCGTGGCGGACGGAACCCAAAGCATGGGCCGGATATCGGCTTGGCTGGCGGGCGCGCAAGTCGTCACTCTGGGGGCCAAGTGGCGGCCCTCTCGTCGCGCTCATCTCATCTCGCGGCGCTCCACTCTGGCGCCGAGTCAATCCCATTCCTCGCCGAGCCTCCTCTTTCCGCTCCCACTCTCGCGAGTCCACTCTCGCCCGAACCAATGAAGCGCTCACTCCACAAGCGGCTTCCCCCTGCGAAGGGCGCCGAAAGGAGCGAGCGGCCTGGTTTGTTTTGGGTTGCTCGTCAGCCGCGCGTCCGGCCCACGGCGCAAGCAACGCCGCAGGCCAGGCGCCCATGGAGGCGGCCTCAGTGGGGCGGCCACTCTGGAGGGCTGGGCCGTCACGAGCGAGAGTTCAAGCTAAACGAGCGGCTGACAGCTCAATCGGGCGGCCAGCGGAGGCCAAAACTCGCTTCGAGCGGCCCAAATACAAAGCGGCCGCCAAACGAGAGGCTTTGTCAGCTTGTTTGGCAAAACCAAAGTTGCCTCCTCCTCCTCCTCCTCTTTCATCTCGAGCGAGTCAACTGATTGCATTTTGCCAATTATTTGCCCATTGATTTGCGAGCAGTGCAACTGAAACGGAGCCCAGAGCGAGCATACGTGACTTGTCCATTGCGAGCGTTAGTTTGGGTCCGAGTTGGAGTTGGAGTTGGAGTTGGAGCCACTCTCAGTCGAGGAGGGGCAGAGGCGGCGCTGCCGATGCAAATGGGCGGCCGGCTGGTTGCGCAAGCCTTTGCCCTCCCTCCGGCCTCCACCAAAACCGGTCGCTCCCATAGAGTGGCGGCGGCGGCGGCCCACGAGCGCATATAGAGCCGCCAGCCAAAGCCAGCCGAGCGCGAACCAGACGCTGCTCGGCGCGCTCTGCTGGCCCACGCCGGCCACAACCAACTGGAGCGCCGGCCTTAGAGGCGGGGCAAACGAGCGGGACGAGTCCCATGGGCACAGATTTATGTCCGAACGAGCGGCCAACCGAGTGACCAAGCGAGCGGCCGAGCCAGCGAGCGGCAACCAGCAACCGGGAGCGAAATGATAATCAATTTAATTGGCCACTTTCTGCCCACGCCGACCATTACAATCGGTTGATATTGGGCTCGCGTTGCCGGCCGCCAGTCGCCAGTTGCGGCGGCGGCGGCACCGGCGGAAGTGGGAGCGGCGCCGACGACAGGGACAATTGCGGTCAAGTAGTTGGCTCCTCGTCGAGCTGACTCATGCTGCGCGCTCGCTTCGGGCGGCGCGACTTCCGGCCGCGCGCGCAACTCCCCCCCCTCCGCAGAGTTGGCCACCAGAGGGACTAAATTAAAAGCGCCGAGTTACGTGTTAGTGGCGGCTGCGGCCAACTCTGCCGGCGCCGCCAAAACAAGTATCATCCATCGGAGCCAATGGAGCGCGCAAGTCCAAAATTTATCATTGTATTTAGAGAGAGAGAGAGAGGAGCAAAATTGAGTTTGCGCCCGCCGAGTTTGTGTGTGTGTGTGTGTGCGAATGGGCCAGTTTAGGCTTTATTTTGGGCGCTCTCAAAATAAAACCAGCTTTCCTGTTCCAAATTGACGCTCGGCTGCGCTGAGCCGGGCTGGCGCTCTCGCTGACAAACAGACGGGCCGAGTGAAAAATGGCACTCAGAGCGACAGCTTCAGCGACCAAACAACCGACCAAACAGCCAGACAAGCGGGCGGCCAAACAAGAGCGGCGGCGAGCTGCAACTCTCGCGGCACAACCTGGGAGGGGCGCCAGGTGGAGGCGGTTCAATTAGCGAGTTTAAACGGAGCGAGCACAAGATTTGTTTGCGCGAGAGTTGGGCGTCGACAGCTCGCGCGTCAGGTGCTTCAGTTTGGGGCTGCCTCGGCCGCCAGATGGATCCATCCAATTCTAGGCGGCTGCTCCGGCCGGACTTGCGCCCAACTTGGTCGCGCCGGTTAGTGTCGCTGGTTTGCGTGCGAGCGCCAAGTCGAGTGGATTTGGTTAAAGTCGAGCGAGGTGGCCACTCGACTCGCCGCAACTGGGCGCCGCAACCAACCAGCCTCGCTCTCTGGGGCCGGAAGCGGCCGGCCGTGCGCTTGGTTGGGCCGAGGCGGGCCAGTTGGGAATCAATCAATCAGCTCTCCTCTGCTCTCCTCCGCGCGCCCGCAGAGACGGCCGGGCCGGGCCGAGCCGAGCCGAGCCGGCGGCGAGCAAAGCCGTCCAGTCCGCGGCTTGAGCCCAGCTCACCTGGCCGGCGCCGCTCTCGCTTTGGTGCCTTATCAGCGGTCGGCGGGCCGGCCAGCGCAGGTCGGCCGCCGTGCGCTCGATTTGTTTCGCCCAATTGAATGCTTGCGCCGGCGCCACCAAATGCGACTTCGTGGCTCCGGACGCAGAATGTAGATCAGCCGGCTTGCAGGCGAGCTGGCAGTCGACGTCCTCGTCCTCGTCCTATTAGTCTTGCCAGCGCGGCTTTGCGGCCAACTCGGCAGGAATCGTTTAGGCTTAATTATGGGAAACGTGACCATCCTTTGGTCCGGTTTCGCCGCTGCCGCTGCCGCTGGAGCCGCAGCCGCCGCCGCCGCCTCTCTCAGCTCCAACTGAAACAATGCACAGTCTCGTCTGCGCCCGTCGACTAGTCACCTGGCGGCCAGAGTCAGTGGGCAAAGTTGGCAGTTTACATTAGTTAGGTTATTGCCCAAAACTGCATGCGGGTTTTCTCTCAATTCTCTCCTCCCATTTCGAGCATCCCAAAGTCGCTCGCTGGCCCGCCAAAAGCGCACTCGCGCGGCCAGTCATCTTTGCAATGGACTCAAATTGACAAGTTAACAAAGAGCCGATTCATTTGGGCAAAATTTAACAAGTTTAATGGCTAATGTAAACATTGGCCTGAGAGCGCAGAGTTGGCCAGGCGGAGTGAAAAGGCCAACGCAAGCGGCGGGCAGTTTGGGCGGACGAGCGAGCGAGCGAGTGAGCTAACTAACTTGCTTGAGCGGGGCCAACCGTCCGTATGGCCTCGCTCGCTCCCTCTATCGCCGCTTTCTGCCGGCCGCGGCCGTTCGAGGCAAGTAGGTAGCCTCCAACGGTGAGGAGCTTTCACAATTATGCCGCCGCCGCAGTCGCCTCCCTTTGCTGCGAGTTCGTGAGCGCGATCAGCTAACTGAGAGACGAATGAATTATGATGAATCCTTTTAGATTCATTTACCTGCTCATTGGGGTTCAAGTTTTGCAACTAACGAGCGGCCGGCCGGCCAGCCAGCCTCCAGCTTGAGCACTCAATCGGAGCTAACAGACAAAGCCTCCATTATAAGAGCATTATTCATCCAATGATATCCGGACGCCCGAATGCACCTGTTGGCCAGCGAGCGCTCGCGGCTCGAGTCGGCCTGCTGGCTGGCTGGCTGGTTGGCTGACTGGCTGCCGCTGCTGCTGGTGCGGCGAGTAAATCACCCGCCGTTAGGCTTGCGCCTCAACGGACGCCAAGCTGACGGAGCAATGAAATCACTGACTCGCCGCCAGTCGCCTTATCAAGCGCGCAAAATCTCCCTCCCATCGTCCGAGCAAAGGGAGCCGGCAAGCTGACTCAATCCGGGGCCACTCTTCGGATTGAGCCGGAGATCAAGGATTTGGCATTGCTGTTGGCGCTAACGTAACAGGCGCCTGTTGTGATTTAGGGCCAACTTGCGGCCTAGTGTGCAGGCGAATCTAGATAAGAAATCAATTTGCCTGCCAAGAGGCTCTCGTGTGTCGCTTGAAGGAGAGTTTGAGCGAGAGAGAGAGAGGAGAAAAGTCGAGTGTCCATTGGAGGGAGGCGAAGAGGAGCTCCCATTTGTGTATAGTTTGCGAGTGGAGTGGACTTTTGTTTGTTTTGCTCCAAGTTTCGTTTGGCTGCCGGCGCAACCTGAGCCGCGGGCTTGGCTCGCACGACAACCGATTGGCCGGCCAATGTTTGCGCCGGCGAGATTGCGGCCAATTTGAATGGCCGCTCGCCCTGTCTTGTCCTCTCCGCTTCTCTTCTCTTCTCTCCTCTCTGGCTCCGTCTACCTGGAGGCCGAGTGGATGTGCGTGCTTTCGGGCTCAGCGAGCGGCTTTGCTGCCGCCGCCGCCGCCGCCGAGCCACTTGAATGGGTCCTCCAACCTCGAACGAGAGTCGAGTCGCAGCCAGCCAGCAGGCGCTCGCCTTTGCTTGGTGTTGAATTGCGAGTCAAAACACTTGCCCCATCGAGGAGAAAAAGAGAGGAAATTTGTCAGAAGGTTGGATGAAGTTTGGAAACAACTTGATTCGTTCGCCTCGCCGAGCGCACCTGTTGTAACAATGTGGCCGCCAAAGGAGCTGGCCAATCGGCGGCCTTGGAGGCGGCGGCGGCCAATCTGCTCGCTTCAGCTTGCCATCCTTGCTGCCGCTGCTGCCGCTTGCAACAATTAGGAGTCGGGGAAATTTTTTTCCCAAATCGCCACTTCTACCTGTCCGAGTTGGCCGCCCCACTGAAGCGCACTGATTGGGGGCGAGAGGAGGAGCGGAGAGCCCCGTTGATTGGTGGCCACGACGAGGGGAAGGGAAAAAGTAAACACGGCTCCTTTTCCTTCCATTGTTGGCTTCTGATTGATCAATTTGATAGCGACCAAGCAAGTCTATGCAAATGCTGATTCAATCCTCCGAAGGGAGCCTTGCGCTTGCTCTTGGTTTTGGTTCGAGCTTTAGTTTTAGCTTCGGCTGGCCGCAAAAAGCAGCAACGCCGCCAATTTTCAGCGGAATCAGCGGCGACCAATTTGCCGGCCGGAGCCAACTGAAGCCGTGGGAGCGGAGGCAACAGGTGAAGCTGCGGCCGTTGTTGTGTTCGTGTTCGAAACACAATCGTTGCTTTTGCGCTGAAAGTGTCGCCCACGCGCCAGGCCAGCAGTTGGCAGTCGCAAGGCGGGCGCCCATCGCTCACTGGGGGCGCCGATCGACTTGCCGAGCCGGCTTGCGATTCAATTCTCTCGCAAAGCGACGCTCCCATCGGCTAAGTTTCAGCTCACACTCTACCTGCCTGCCTGCTGGCCCATAATTAACCTCCCAGTGCCAATCAATCAAGCCATAAAGATCTAGCGCCGCCAGCCCGATCACGTTCAGCCCATCCGCCGGCCAATAGGAGAGCGAGCCAGCCTCTCGGCCAACTTTGCGAGAGGGCGTTCGAGTCGGCCGGCGAAACTGGCCCGCTGGCGGCGGCTTCCAGGTTCGCACTTGTTGCACCTCAGCTAGACCAATTCGAGCCGACCTGCCCACCTGAGCTTGGCGTGTTGGGAGACAATAACAATTACTACTCGTGTCTGCGGTCAGCTGAACATGATTTAAATGGTTCGCCCAAGCAAAACGGCCGCCACAAGCGCAAGCTCGGGGTGGTCGCCGCCTCGCTCATCTAAAGGCGCCACCAAACTGGTTGCCGTGGAAGCGTCGGCGGCGGCGGCTTAAAAACTGGAACCAACCGAGTGGCGGCCAACTCTACGCTTGCAAGCCAGTTCTAGGTGAGAGCTGGCTCGCGGGTCAGCGTATTAGTTATTTAGATGGGCGGCCAATGCACCAAGTGCGATCGTAGACGCTCGCCCATTGGCGCTCCAAATGGCTAGCAAAGCTGGAGCTCGATCTGAATGGTGGAGGAGGAAGCGACACTGGCGAGCAGAAGTCGGTGGCTGCCGGTTGGATTGCAACAAGTGGCCTTAGCTCTCACTTGAGCCCAGCAGCAGGCCACTTGTTGCCATGCAAACCCAGCTCGCTTGTGGGCTTTTGTAGGCCCGTCGGCCATTCCGATTGCGGGGCGGCACATTGGCCGATGTATGCAGCCTCCATTGGCTGTATGCCGATGGTCAGCTCTCTCTCTCTCTACCTGGGAGTGTTGGCCTCCTTAGGCCTGATATACCTCCGGCCGTAGCCTCGGCTCTTGTCTCTATTTCTGAATTAAATTTAGACCGGCGGCTAGCAGAAGAGAGGAGCACTGGTGCACTTTATCACTGCGCCTCGGCCAATTGAGCTCCACTTGGAGTCGGCGCCGCCTTCCAAGATTAGCGAGTAATTTGAAGCCTCTCATGGCCCTCCAAGCTCTAGCTCGCCTCCTCTAGCTAAGCAAACCGAAACAGACGGGAGCTCCTGACGAGAACATTGCCCAGTTCATCTCTCATTGCCATCCGAGCTGCCGTTGTTGTTGTTGCCGCCGCCGCCGCCGCTTCTCTAGCCACTAAAAATGATCGATTGATTTATTGGATTTTGCCGCAAACTCTCTAACCAAATTCTAAAACCAGAACCTGATTGATCGGAGAGTCTCGCTCTCTCTCTCTCTCTCTTTCTCAGCTCAAATACGCCGAGTTGAATATGCAAGCCCAGCGCCTGCAACTAGAAGTGGCGGCCAGCACACCTGGCCGAGCGCGCCCTCCTTCGGCCCCATTCAACTAATTGAACAACCCTCCTCTCCTCTGCTCCAACTCTAATCCAAAACTCTCCACTCTCTTTTGCCGCCATTGTTACCCTCGATTGCTGTGTAAACAATACAACAACAACAACAACCGACTACTCCAGTCAAGATTCGCTGGATTGGGCCGAATGGGCTGGACATAACCGAGGACAGATCGCAGCGGGTTCACGCGGAGTCGGCCGGTCCGCACGGCCACCGGCTCGTCGTGATGAATGCCACCGTTTCCGCCGACGATGGCCAGTACAAGTGCACTCTAGGTAGCACCGACGATAGGAACCCGCGCGAACACACCGAGTTCAATCTCAAACTTTACAAGGCAACCAGCTTCAGGGATACGCCAACCCATTTGATCTTGCCCGCTGGCCAGCAGGGGACCCTAAATTGTCGCGTTGAATTCGATCCAAGCGTTTCAACGGCGAGCGTTAGCTGGGTTCGTGATCAGAGGCCAATCGACATGTTCAACGATTCGGCTTACACCGTTTTGGATTACGATCCAAACAGGCAACTTAGCCAGCTAATTGTGTCGCCGGTGACTAAACATCACGACGGAGTTTACACCTGCCGGGCGGTGGCCGAAACTGCCCAGTTGTCTAAGATAAGCGACCACAATATTCGCCTAGAGACAAATTATGCGCCAACCTTTGACTCGGCAACGCACACTGTTTGGGTGGAGAGGAGCCAGTCGTTGTTGAACAGACTGCAGCAGCAGCATCTCCAGCCCCAAGCTAACCTTTACGGCCAGGCGAACCGTCATCGCCACGGACTCGGCAGCAGCAGCGGCAGCGGCAGCAACAACAACAACAACAACAAACAGTTCCAACCAAACGGAGCCCTCATGGCCACCATGCTACAGGGCAACATGTACGGCCGCAGACGCCCCGGACAGGAGGCGGCGGAGGCCTCCAGCGATGAGGCGCGAGCAACGGATGGAGGACAGGTAAATGGCACTAATCAGCTCGTGCGCGTTGAACTCCATTGCACCTGCCAGGCAAATCCGCCTGCGACGATCCGCTGGATCTCAACTGAAAACTCGCGCTACGTTCTGGCAAAGGGTGACCCGGCCCACGTTCTCGAGGAGCCAAGCTCGGAAAGCGACGGCCACAACACCTCCTCCGTCCTGGTTATTGGCTACAACTTGGACGTCAATTGGGCCCACAGGCGCGACAAATACGTTTGCTCTGCCTCAAACAAGCTCGGACAAGCGAGCAAAACGTTCACCATCGAACAGGGAGATCCGCCGCCCGCCTTCAACGTTGGCCCCCTCAAACATTACGACCCCCTCACCTATCTCTTCAAATTCACCCTGATGGGGCCTAATTTTGATCCAGAATCGCAAACCAACAGTCCAGAACAAATGGACCAGTCGCTAGAAATTGTTCCAGCTGTTGACTCGTTCAGAATTAGAGCCGAGAATCCATTGTCGCAAACGCAAGCTTGGACCTCAAAGGCGACGAAGAGACAGAATGAGCATAGCGTTCAGTGGAGCATCTTGCCGGTGCAAGCTGGCCGCCAGCAACAATCTCTCTCTGTCTTGAAGAGCCCAATGCCAGAGCAAATCCAACTAAACAAACCTCAAAACTTCACCGTAAAATTGGGCCAACTTCCCTCAGGAAACCAGAAGCTTTTCCTCGAGGCTCACAATGCAGTTGGTTGGTCGCCGAACGCGACTTACTTGGGCGATTATTACATTGTTAGTGGAGCCTCATCAGCAACTATTCCATCTTCAACCAGCAACCAACTTTGGGCCAATTTAGTCCTAGGTCTCATAATTGGAGGCTCCGCTTGCTTCTCAGCTAGCTGGCCTCTGAAAACAAAGCCTAGATTCCAGTAGCATGGGCCCGCGAGAGGGAGAGAGAGAGAAAGAGGTGACGGTGAAAGAGATCCACTTGTTGCGTAATCGCGCCATTTCTAGTCCAAATTAAAAATATTAGCAGCAAACAACGGCCGCAACACCATTCAAACATTATCGACCACTTAAATAAGGATCCCAATTTGAATAAAATGCACTAAACTCTCCAGTTGGCGCGTAGCTAACAGGGAGTCTCGGTGGAAACTAAACTTCATGTGTCGAACCAACTAGCTCAGTCTATTCCCAACTCTTGAAGTCCAGTGTTAGAACTCTATGCAACAACCACAAAGGTCTTCAATGGTTCGAATTGGGATATTATTAGTTATCAGCTCGATTCCGACTATGAGAACCATGTCTAGCTGGTTGCAATTCGGCAAAAAAGGTCATACACACTAAAGACACCATTCGATGGGTGGAAATGTCAATATAGAGACGATTGAAGACAAAGCGATCGATAAATTGGACAGCTTTCGTCGTCCTGCTGAATTTGGTAACACCTGATTTCCTTTCAGAACTTTAGGTTACCATTCACAGAATCAATCCCTGTATCTGGTTCTATGGGAGCTGCAATCTTTTTCCGCATTGAACGACTGTCCTGTTTAGCCCTATGACATCACCCGTTGGAGAGGCAGCCTAAGTAAAGTGAGGTAGCCAGTGAGGATGGAGTACGACAGTGGTGCCAATTACAATCACTGAAATTCAGCCATTAGCACAACTTGAATCTCAAATCGATTTATCGGATTCATCTGGATATACTCTTTCTAACCCAAGATCCGACTAGATAGCCGCCATAATGCAACATGCGCCTCCTTCTAGTGCCATGTGTAGTTTAACCTGATCATTTGGTTATCGCATGCCACATCGGCCTGTATCCAGGTGTCGTAAGCGGATTTCCGCGCGAGGAGGCCGATTCAAGCCGATTGTCGCTCGAGACAGATTCAAATAGAGTCACAAACCGTCGGCACCTACCTGAGCCAAAGTGTGATAGTGACCAAGAACTAGCAAAGATTTAACCGCTTCATACAAGATGGAGGCTAAATTTGTATTGGCTGTCGTGTTCACGTTTGTAGTCATTAGTTGTGTGGGCTGCGAAAGTTCCACTAATACACGTGAACCTGAGGCACCAGTTTCTAGAGTTTTGATCTCGGCAAAAGGGAAGCAACAAGAGAGTTTGCATCAAAACAGACTGACCAGATTTTTGCAATCAAGACTAGAAAAACTCGGTGTTACAGTTGACGAGTCTGATTTGGGTCCGATCTCAAATTATGAGTATGGAGACAATCTAATTAGCCTGGTCTTGGGCGATCCATTGCAGGCGGTGAGCGTTATTTACGATTCCATGTCATCGGACTTTTGGATTACATCGAAAAAGTGCCAAAGTGAGGCTTGCCAAGGAAGGAAATCATACAATAGCGCCTCCTCAAAAAGCTACAAGCCTAATGGGACTGAAATTTCAGCAAACTACGTCAAGGGTAGCATGAAGGGTCACCTGAGCGTCGACAACTTCATCTTCGTTTACTCACAGTTCTCGCTGACTTTCGGCGAGGCAACGGAGCTCAGCGATGAATTTAAAGGAACCAAATTTGATGGCATCTTAGGTCTGAGTGCAGACATGATGTCTAATAAGCGACCCATAAATCCAGTTGCAGCCTATCTCAGGTATGGATCCATGAAGTATACTGTTAGCAGCTCTTTAGGAAGGAAGGGCAACAACCCGTACTTTGTTCTAGGAGACCCCGTGCCCAAATTATACTCCGGCCCCATCACCTATGCCCCACTCACTCACAAGGTCTACTGGCAATTCAAGCTCGACGACGTTGCAGTTGCCGGCTCCAACGCCCTCGCGGGCACCTGCACCCAAGGCTGCCAGGCCATCGCTGACACCGGTAGCTCGCTCATCTATGGACCCGCAGAGGCCGTCCAAAAGCTCAACAAGGCCATCGGCGCCACCAAGACCAGAGATGGCGCTTGGCTGCTGCGAAGCTGTGACGAGGACCAACTGCCCAACGTGGTGTTCACTGTGGCCGGAAATCCGCTACCCATGAGCGCAACAACCTACGTGATTGAGGAGAAGGAGGGAGATAAGAAGAGTTGCTACTCGAGCTTCGTCGAGGTCACGGGCTCGGACTCGCTCTGGATTCTAGGAAGCAGGTTCAGTGGCCGTGAATATTACACGATACTAGAATTCGACAATCAGCGTGTTGGGTTTGCTCAAGGCAAATGAGGGGCTGAGATGTAACTCAGTCGTGCTATCCTGTCTTTGTGGCTTTGTAATAAAGGATTACTCGCCCTCTACTCGAGACGAATTTCGAAGAGCAGACTAACATTGGTGCTTCTTGTTTTTAGAGGTGAAACCCCCGATCAGCTACGATGAACTTGGATGCTGTCGAGGAGAGAGACCGACCAGGTCATGGGTTCGTCATCAAACATTTCTCGGTGGTTTGATTGGCTTATCTGCCGATCGTCTCCCTCACCAATACCACCAGCAATGTTATATCTCATCAAAACTGAGAGGCAATCACCTCCGTGTGATATCATCGGCGCTCGTGACGTTGGTCTGTCATTCGCTCTCGCAATGAATCAGGGTGCGTGGAAATCATTTGATTCAATCACGAGTGATCCAATTTAATGTCACTCTAAAGCCCATTAGTCCATCTAACAAGAACAAACAGATTTGAGGGTGCGGTTGCTTCAAATAGCCCCGATTTGGACAGACATCTCGTTGTCTTTCCTAGAGCGAAGCCTGTCACCTGGTACCTTGACGGACTTCTTTCAAAACAATCTTGGTGAAGAATGACGCCGAATTTCACCGTCGCAATCCTCTTTGCTCTATTAGCCTTATTCCATGGCTGTACTTGCCATGAACAAAACTCAGAAAAAGCATTGAAAAGCTACTCGACAATCGGATTCAAGACCGGTGAGCTCAGCTATAGCTCGCTGAGATCGAGATTGAACCATCTTGGGGTCACCGTTGATCAGTCTACTCTAAGCCCCATCCCAGACTATGCCTATGCCTCCCGTTGGATAAACTTGGCTCTTGGAACACCCAGTCAGGGTTTTAAGCTGCTCCTTGACAGTTTGTCCGCAGAATTCTGGGTTCCGTCGAGGAAATGCAAGAGTTCGGCTTGTTCGAAGCATAAAACCTACGATAGCACCGCCTCAACCTCGTACAAACCAGACGGATCGAATGCCTCAGTGGAGTACGTCAAAGGCAGCATTAAGGGCATTATAAGTCGCGATGTGGTTAACATTTTGGCCAGGAGTCCCAAAGTTCCATTTATAGAAGTGACAGAGTTATCGGACGACACCTTTACGGATGCAGTGTTCGACGGAATGTTAGGCATGAATTTGAACGCACTGTCGGAGACGTCCAAGAACCCTATCGCCCTGTACATCAGATCCAGTAGGGCACCAATGATAATCAGCCTAAGAAATTATCGAAACCAGACAAAAAATCCTGGCGGCGAGATTGCCCTAGGTGGCTACTTGCCGGATGTTTCCTACGTTGGTCCCATCACCTATGCCCCTCTCACTCACAAGGTCTACTGGCAATTCAAGCTCGACGACGTTGCAGTTGCCGGCTCCAACGCCCTCGCGGGCACCTGCACCCAAGGCTGCCAGGCCATCGCTGACACCGGTAGCTCGCTCATCTATGGACCCGCAGAGGCCGTCCAAAAGCTCAACAAGGCCATCGGCGCCACCAAGACCAGAGATGGCGCTTGGCTGCTGCGAAGCTGTGACGAGGACCAACTGCCCAACGTGGTGTTCACTGTGGCCGGAAATCCGCTACCCATGAGCGCAACAACCTACGTGATTGAGGAGAAGGAGGGAGATAAGAAGAGTTGCTACTCGAGCTTCGTCGAGGTCACGGGCTCGGACTCGCGCTGGATTCTGGGCGGCAAATTCGCTGGCGAGGAATACCTCACTGTATTCGATGCCAGATCCCGTAGAGTCGGTTTCGCCCTCAATAAGTAACTGAGATACGAACATCTGTATCCAATCCTTCGCATCGATAAAACTTGGAGGAAAATTAACATGAATCCCGATCATTTTTGCAGATTAAAGACCTTTGTGCCTGACCTACCTGAGCTGCGGATACAGTAAGCCATCTCTTATGATATTTCAGTTCTTGGCTTCTCAAGCTGGGGTTCGATTCTCATACGCCCCCTTTTTTTCAGAAAACACGGGCAGCTCAGTAAATAAAATCCAGCCTCGTTACAGAAATAAACACTAAGCCCCTCGGCGACGAGCATCGTTGAAATCATCCAAGGGTAATCATTCTGTGATCTTCATAAAACTAGACATATATTCTTCCAACTTCTTAATCGGCCTTTAACTCTAAGTAAAAATCCAAGTTTGATGACCATATGATCCTATTCTATACAATCTTCCACGTCCCAAAACAAGCATGACTCACCATACATGATCCAACCAACCAAGTTCTCAGCTCCAATCCATCTCCGCTAATAGTTTAGAAACAACCATCATCATGCTTGCCGCCGCTAGATTAACCAGTTTGGCCAGAACTATTATGCCATACGCAACGTGGGTAGCCTGTGTGATTAATTTGGGTTATGTTGGTTACAACCTCTATGAATTATACCGCGTGTATGTGGCTCAAGTAGGGCGTGATTTGAATTCCGGCACCACGAGGAGCTTTGACGATACAATTGAACTTGTCGTCAAATCAAGGCGGCGTCGCACTCAGCTCAGGTCTGACGATTCTACACAAAATCTTCCGCAACCTAGCTCATCGACTGAAGAAAATCATTTAGTCAGAGAGTGTCCAACATTACCTACACAGGATGGTATGAATTGCGAGAACACTTGGAATAAACATTTTAGAACGGAATATCCACATCAAGATCCAATAAGTATTGAATGCCATGATGGAGACTCAACAACGGCATCTACTTCTCTGGAATCGACCGACTCCAATAGGGGCGTAGTGGCGGATATCTACAGCGATTGTTTCATATGTGCCACACCTTTGGATGATTCACAAAAAGCAATAGTAACACTACCATTCTGCATGCACCCTTTCCACAAAAACTGCTTAGATGGCGTCGTCAAGTGGCACAAAAAGTGTCCAGTTTGCAACTATAGCATAATTTGTCCAATCTGATCACGATATACATATATATATATATATTCAATGTTGCATTTTGTTCAACGAGAAGGTCATTCAAGCAAGAAGTCTAGGAGAGCGTAACTGGGTTGGGTCTAGTTGTATCATAAAGCAACTTGATCTCGAGATTATCACCAGATATAGTTAGTGTATGAGGTATCTCGAGTGATTCGATCGAGAAAGAGACAATAGAAACAAGGAAAGGAACTATAATCAATAAAATGACAAAAACAAGAGCAAATTCTGACACTCGTTGTACACTGCGCAACTCACGTTTATCATATCCTCTCGGTTTACTTGCTCAAGCCTTCGTGTACTTTAATATATTCATGGTCAGCTTGTATGCCATCTGACGGTGAATCCTACCACCTACATGATTCATAATATCAGCTCCAATAATTCCCGATGAATGCAAAAGAAAGCTCGTGAGATGGAGGGAAGTCTCTCGATGGAGCCACCTTTCTTGAGTACAATTGGAGGCCTTTCGGCAAAATATTGATTTAACACAAACGAGCAAGCTCATCAAGGGTACGAATGGTTGGTTTGGCTGGTTTGTGGAGGGCGGAAGCGAGGAGCGCATGCGCTTGCCTATTGTTCGCGATAGTTCGCCAGTCTTGGCACCCTACCTCGCGCCGAGAGAGTTGCGCACCCTCGATCACAAGGTTGTTCCAGTTCGGACCGGTTGGGTTTGCACGCCCACCTGGTCGCCTGCCTTGCCTCCAAGTATCAGCTGGAGGTTGCATTTGGACAGCGATACTGGGGCCCTACAGTTGGACCTCCTTTGCCACCGGCAGGGGCTAGAGTGGTTGCGGCGTCGGTCGCGGCGGCCGCAAATGCAACCGCGCTCGTCTCTGCCCGACTTGGTGTCCGAATCCCGACTGACAGGCGGCTCGCGGATGCGCTGTCGCCGACAAACTAGGCGCCCGATCTCATTGTTGCCAGCGAGCTTGATTGCGGCAGTCAAATGTCAAGAAGGCTCGACAACAATTCAAATCTGAGATTAAAGAATCCTCAACGCCCGACCAAATCATTCATTTCATTCGTGGCCAAGAACCTGTTCGCTTGAATTGAAGGTATTCTTCGCTTGCAAGCACCATCAGTGATTCACTGCGCTAGCAAAACGAGAGAGTAAGAAGCCCGGGAAAGGGAAGGAATCGAGAGTAGAGAGGGTTTACTTGGTTGGCATTGGAATAGAGCTTGCTCAGATTCGCTTCGGCCTAGGTAGACCGAAGTTTATTTTGGGTAAAAGCCGAACACAGTTGCATTGAACCAGCAGAAGCTTCGCGCGCTTATTTGGCGACACTAGAATAGTTCAACCAGAAATTAAGTATAGAGCTAGTGGGACTTGAAGCCTTCCAACGCGCTTATTTCGCGAACCTCTATTTGTTTCAATCGATCAAGATAGAGGATTTACAACCAGAGCCGCCGCCAGCGCTATTGATCTGGGCTCAAAGGGCGGAACACTATCAACATCATGATCATAAATTGCCTAGTTGCCTTCCTATTGACGAGCGCCTTCGTCTTGCTTCGAGCTGATTACGGCGCCACCTCGCCCGCCATCTCATCAGGTAAGCTAATCGAGTTGCCACACAAAACGTTAATTGTTGCCCTGCCAGATTCTTGATATCTAACATTGACATCAAATCTAATTATGAACTAGCGTCGAAAGGGCGAGAGTACCAAGAGAAAGCAGCCACAACAACAACAACAACAACCAGCACCACAGCTACGCCCACAACAACACAACAATCTGCCGAAATCTCCAGCTCGTCCACCCAAACTGCCAGTCTAGTGCCAGAACTGCTAACAAGCCAAACGCCAGTTTACCCAAAGTCGGCGAGCCGCCCAAACAACGCGGAAAAACTCAAAAGAGGCCTAACAAACTTCATGAACCAGCTCAATCCGGCGCCATTCTTTGTGCCAACGCTGCCGCAAAGCCATGCCCAACAGCAGCAGCAGCAGCAAGCGTCCGGCAGCAGCAGCGGTGGCCAGCAGGTGCCTAGCGACATGAAGCTGGTGCAACAGAGCTCGGCCGAGCCTGCCACCATCGTGAACGGCGAGCAGACGGTCGATCTGATCATCAATCGAGGCCCAACTAGGTTAACCTACAGTCGGCCCATCGGTGGCCCATTGCGCTGGGGCCGGCGCTGAGCTAGCTCGGCGCTCCACTGGAGGCAACGGCGGATCTCTTAGCTCCATGATTGTTATTATTGGCTTCGTCTGTTTGAACCCTCTTAATCACAGTGAAAGATACCAAAGCAAAGAGCGAAAGCTCAAATGAAAACACGACAAAACCTGAACACTTAATCAACAAATTGACATACCTGACGCGAACATCCCACCAGAAAGAACCGCAACTGCACCATCGCGCGAGAGCCCATCGGCGGCCGCAGAGTAAGGGGCCAGCACTCGATGGAGGTCGAGCGATCTCACTTAAGCGCACCAGCCTCGCCTGTCCAAACTGTACCCCCTCCCACCCCCTTCCGCAATCAACAACAAGCCTTAGACAACCTCAGAAAAACAAAAATGGAATATATTTATACCTTGAACTGTATTGTGCTGTATTATTTATTATCATTATTATTGTTATAATTACTATTAAAGACGAAAACTTTGTCTCGCTATGAAACGAGCAAATAGGAGAAAGCCTGCAGTTCGTACTTAAACTTGGCTAGCAACAGTAGATTCAGCCTTCTTGCCGTACAATCTGCTTAATTTCGTCACTCTCAAGACGTTTCAATCCTTAATTGCACTATGAGCAATACCTATCTCAATCTTGTAGTCGTAAATATGGCTCAAAAGCCAGCTTAAACTCTCGCTCCCCCGCCCACTTGCGCTCGCCTTGCTTTCGCTCGGGCAAGTCGAGCTCAAGCTCAAGCTTAGACTTAAGCCTAGCCTATCGCTCGCCCACTCGCTCGATCTGGTTGGCCTTTAGAGGATTGCGGATGCCTACGTATCCGCGACTTGCGTTCGAGACTCTGCCGCTAATGGAGCTGCCATTGAGATTTCCAAGTGCCACTTGTTTATGAGCCCGAGTGGTTTGATCTTGTAGAGCCACAAATGGAGACAAAGCGAGCGGTACTCACTAGCTCTCTTGTAGCCAAAATTTTCGCTCCGTCGGCTGCCAGATCAAAGCTGATCTTACGCGACCGCGGCCACCGTGACCTCCTGGCGAAAGTTGCAGCCTTTCAAGCTACCACAAATGAAGCAGAGCCACCTCCTTGCCTCTGCCCTTGCTCGCTGCTCTCTGCCTCATCCATGCGCCCTCATCCTCCTGCTCAACAAGCCTATCTGCCCATCTAGCCATTGCGAAGCCGCTTGAGCTCAAGGAACAACAACAACACTCGCGAGCCTTATCTAAGCTCGCTAATAAGCCGCAAGGAGGCATCTGGAGCAGCTGGAAAGTTCCCCTCACCTTTGATGGAGGCCAGCCTCGAGTGGCAGACCGAGCGACGCTGACGACGCTCGCACGTAGGCCGCCGGAAGCGGCGCACTTGGCCCCCCTGGTTTGGGTCCGAGTTTGGAGGAAGCCGAGTGCGCTTGCGCGCAACCAGCCATGCTCGGCTAGGTTGGTTTGGCGCAAGCAATGGGAGCCAACAGAGAGAGAGAGAGAGAGAGAGAGAGAGAGACTTGGCGTGAGCGAGAGGCAGGGAAAGCAAACGAACTGGAATGCGGATTGCTCGTCGCGCGATCTAAATGGATCTAGATCTCTCTGGCCAGCGAGGAGCTGCGTGCTCGTCGGCGCCGTCTGAATCATTGGCGGCTCTTGCAAGCGAGCGAGCGGCCGTCTCCCTCTGTCACCTCAAGCTGAACCCAGCTAGCTGACTGGCTGGCCCGGAGTGGACTGAAATAAGGCGCCACAGACGAGCGACTGGTTGAATTGGCTGAGGGCTCCAGCTCTGATTATTTACGCCATTCTGCGCTCACGACTGGTTCAGTGATTCAGGATTCAATCTGAGAGAGCTTGAATGGTTGCTGCAGGCGTATTGGTTGCGTTTATTCGTAATCAGGCGGGCAAATCTTGATAAGGGCGCCACTTGTTTTGGAGGCGTTTTAATTGGAGGTGGCGAGACGGGCGGCAGAATGAGAATGAGGAGGAGGACTGGAACAACAGCAAGAACGAAAACAACAACTAGAATAGAGCCGCCATCGCCGCCCCCAACTGGAGACTACATTGCACATTGCGTTGGACGCCGGTGGTGGCGGGCGCAAGCTGGTGTCTAGACGGGACGCGCCAGCGCAGAGACTGGCGCCAAAGCAAGCCGAGCAGCGCCAAGAGTAGCCGAGTTTAAACCAAAACCCAACAAGCTAACACTAAGGCTTCTCCGACGACAAATGCTCCTTTGCAAAATCCTCGCCCTTTGCGACGCTCGTTCGCAACTCCTTGCTTCCCTCCTCAACCATCTGCTGCTCGAAGGGCATGAGCTTGCCCAAACCCATCGACTTAACGTAACCATCCTTGCCCAACACGAGAGGGGTGGCAAAGTAGTCCAGATCTCCAACAATGGGTTGCTGGTGTTTGACATAGGCACATTCGATGATGTTTTGTTCGCCCTGTTGCGCGCGCAATAGGGATATCGTGAAGCGGCAAGCTGCATAGGCCATAGATATGGTTGCAGAGCCCCTTCCCTTTTTCGCGTTCAGTACCTCTATTCCAGCCTGCTGAATGCTCTCGACCAATGTTAATGTTGTTGCTCTATCCTCGGTCAATTGCTTCTTATCAATTTTGGGCAAAGTTTGTGATAAAAGCGGAATGATTGTCTTTCCAGAATGGCCGCCAACAACGGGAATGTTGATCTTTGCTGGATCCTTGAATAGTCCGTTTGGCTCCGACTTGAACAGGGCGCTTTTGGCGGCCAGAGTGGAGGCTCTCACAACGTCAAGCGTTGTAACCCCAAAGATTCGCCTAAAGAAGTCATGAAAGACCACTTTACCTTCCGAGGGCTGCTTGCCACTCTGGGGGCTCGGCGACTTTGATTGCGCCTGCTGCTGTTGCTGCTGCTGCGAGCTCCCGTTTGGGGCCAGAAATCTTTGGTAAACTTCGCAGGTTAGCGGCACAAGCGAGTTGACTGGGTTAGTTATGATGGCCAACATTGCGTCTGGCGCCGTTTGGGCGCAGACCTTGGCCAAATTGTACATTATCTTGGCGTTTGAGGCGAACAGATCGTCGCGCGTCATGCCCGGCTTCTGGGCGAGGCCGGCGGGGATCACGATCACCTTTGCGCCCTTCACAGCCTCGGCCAGCTCCTCGGGTCCCTGGTGGGTGGTCACCTTGCACTGGCGATCGACGTGGCTCACATCGAGGCCAACCCCGTGCATTCCAACCAAATCGTAGAGGGCCAAGTGTTGCACGTACTCAGAATGGAGCATCAGGAGTAGCGAGAGCGGCTGCCCAATTCCGCCCGCAGCGCCCAAGATGGCCACCTTTGTTAGCTCGCTTGAGCTCGCCACCAAACGCATCGATGAGGCTTGAGAGCCGTAATCAGAGCTCTTCGGGTTTGATAATGGTGAGGGCGATTCGGAACCGCCGCTATCAGTGCCAGACGCGCCACCTCTCGTCGACGTCTGACTTTGCGACCTCCTTCGCTTGATCTTTCTACGTCTCTTTCCCAAACTAGTGGTGCTACCTGGGCCGTCGCTCTTGCTCGATTTGAGGGGGCTCATCTATCAGTTACGATGAGTGCGCAATTATCCATATAGTCGAGGCAGATGCTCTTGCTGTGAAAAATGGGACGATGAGCTCGAGCTTGCGGCCGAACGTGGCGAGTCGTCTGCTTGTTTCAAATTTCCCAATCAAATTTAATACGCTCGCAAATTTCGCATGCAACTCACCTGTATGTCTGACTGGCGAGTCTAAACTTGAAGCACGAGAGCTGGCGCTTTGGCTATCAAAGGCTTAGCCTTGCGTCTTCGGTCGATGAATATTGCTCATCCAATCCAATCCATATTACAGCTGCAGCAACAGCCCCTCGACCCCTAGAAAGAGGATGGCCAACAATCCGGAGCCAAGCAGGCGCAGCAAACGCAGTAGAGCAAAGAAGAAACGCAACACCGCCACAGCGACCAGGGATCGCGATAGGGATAGAGACAAAGAAAGAGAAAGAGAAAAAGAAAAGGAGAGAGAAAGAGACAAAGAGAGGGAAAAAGAGCGCCCGGCTCCCGTCTTGCCTAGATTGGATCGCGACGGAATGGATAAGGTACCTTCAAATGCGCCAACAATGGCGATCGCACCGTCAGACTATGAACACATCTTCCACGAAAGAACAGGCGGCAGTGCCGGCGGCGGCGGTGGCGGCATTGTAGCTGGAGCCGGCGGAGGCGCAAATGGAGCCAGCACCCCACCAATATTGCCTTTCCCAAACACTCCACCGACCGTTGTTCGGCCGACCTTGCCACCGCCTCCTGTCCAGCTGCCCTCGCCCCATAGCTCGCCCCCACAATACATTCCGCCACCGCCACCACCGCTGCCACCTCCACCGACTCAGCTCCCGCTGCTAACCCCGCAGTATCCCTCTCGTAGCCCAGAGGCCGAGTACCAAACCTTTGGTCGACAACAGTACGCGGCCGAGGTGCAGGTGACGCCCGACGGCTACACGCTACTGGGCCATGCATCGGATCCAGGCGGGCGCCGTGTTGCGCTACCGGCGCATATAGTGCGTGCCAGCAACCAATTTTCGCGGGCCGCTCTAGCTAGGGTGGCCAGGTATCTGGCAAGCCGAAGATGAGAGAAAACAGAGTCTTCACTATAGATACATTTCTAAACAATCCTAGAATTCAATCTAGTTTAAATAATTTATATCACTCAATCGCAACAATTCTAATCTAATAATAGGACACTCGCTCCACCCAACCGTTTGGATTCTGGCGAATCAAGTATTTTCTTGTCTCGTCTAATACAATTGTCAACAACGAAAAAGGAATACCTAGAAGCCACCAAACTGGCTTCATAGGATACAACTTGAACAGTTGCATGCCAGGAATGTAGACCAACATTGCAGTTATCGCGGTCTCAAATATGAGACCAAAATTCAGCACATGATTGTCCATTCCTTGGCTTAGTATCGAAAGTTTCCTCGTCTTGCTTATTATGAGGTCACCCCATTGAAGTACAACAACAGTAACAAAAAAGGCCGTCTGACAGGTGTACTCTAATTCCTTCCTAGATTCGTAACTCCACGAGTTTCCATAAGAATCCGTAATGCTTGTCACATTTCTATCGTCCCATCTACCTCTAACTCCAACCAAGTCGCTCATTTTCCAACCATTCTCGTTCATGATTATGAAATAAGTAAAATACCCCGCAGCTGCTTGGAGGACCCCGACTTGTCCATAGGCAAGTCCAATAAGTTTTGGGTTAACCAAACGCTCGGTCTTGGGATTTCTAGGCTTGCGACGCATTATGTCTGTTTCGGCCTTCTCATAAGCTAGTGAGATTGCCGGAACCATGTCTGTCACCAAGTCAATCAATAATATGCACACAGTGCTCAAAGCTAGAGGTATGCCGATGATAATGTAGACTAGAAAGGGTAGCAGCTCGGGTATGTTGCTCGTGATTGTGTAGGCTATGGACTTTTTCAAGTTGTCGAAAATAAGTCTACCCTCCTCGATTCCATGAACGATCGAGGCAAAATTGTCATCTAGAAGAATCATATCGGCCGCTTGTTTGCTCACATCGCTTCCGTTCAAACCCATCGCTATTCCTATGTCCGCCTTCTTAAGGGCAGGTGAATCGTTAACCCCATCACCAGTCACGGCAACTATAGCCCCCGAGCGCTGACATGCCTCCACGATACTCAATTTCTGCTGGGGCGAGGTTCTAGCGAAAACGACCTCACTATGAGTTTGAAGGATCTCGTCCAACTGTTGTTCAGACATCTCTCTCAGCTCGTTCCCATGCACCACAGCCGCCTGGGCCATACGTGGATCAACTAGGTCAGGCGATATGCCGAGCCGCTTTGCCATATCATGTATGGTTTCACTAGAGTCGCTTATAATGCCCACAGAGCGAGCTATTGCCTGGGCAGTGATTGGATGGTCGCCTGTTACCATAATGATCCGAATGCCAGCCTCACGACACTTGGACACAGCATCGGGCACTGAAGCTCGTGGGGGGTCAATCATGGAAACTAGGCCGAGGAAACGGAGGCCATTTAACGGAAAGTTTGGGGGATCCGTTGTGAAATTGAAATTCTCGTCGTATTGAGCCAGAGGTAGGGGCAAGTCAGCAAAGCCCATTACTCGTTCGCCTAAGCCGCCCATAGACTCGTAAGCTCGCAAGAAGGCCTCTCGCATGTGCAAATCCAAGGGTCTTAGCTCATTTGAGCAAACAATCCACTCGCAACGTTCTAAAATGCGCTCTGGTGCTCCCTTAACAACCAACAGGTAGCGACAGTTCCTGTCCAGCTTGTCGAGCTCCGGTTGAACAGTGTTTATACTTTCGTCGCCGATATGATAATGGTAATGGCCTCTCAGATGACGACCGCCGCGCAAAGATGAACGGCCGCCCACTGAGCCAGAGCTGGAGGAAGGCGAAAGTCCAGTTAGACTGCCACTGCCTTGAGGGTCCGCTGACAAACGTGAGCCAGCCTTTGAGCTGGCGGGCTTGTTTAATACACCATCAGCTGGAATTCTCAAAATGGATTTGCGCCTCAGCGATCCAGATCGATTGCCTGAGTTTCGATTCAATCCGGCTATGTGGCTCCCAGTGCCCCTACTGGATCTACTATTCGAGTGACTCTGTTGTAGGCTACTCGCTGCTTGGGCGGCTAGTTGGTGGCTAAGCGAACGTTGTTCGGTTATGTCGTAAATAGCGAGTGCATACTTGTTTGTCGAGTTGAAAGTTATCTCTGCCACCTTCTTCTGGCGATCCCTATACTCAATAATGTTACCAAATTCACCCTCAAGCCACTTGAGTATGGCCGATTCAGAGGCGTCTCCGGTCGTTAATCGCCGTCTTATTGGTACCCTCTCCTGGTCTGGCCTGAATCTCGCCCGGCTACAAAGTTTTGCAGCTCTGGTTAGACAATGCCAAGCAAGCGATCTAGCGTCACGAAGTCGCACTCGTCTGCTATCGTGGACTTCACATTTAAACATATGATTATCATACCAACAGTGCGAGACTGTCATAGTGTTCTTTGTTAATGTTCCAGTTTTGTCCGAACAGATAATCGATGTAGATCCTAAAGTTTCAACTGCCTCTAAATTTCTGACCAAACATTGACGGGAGGCCATCCGCTTTGCTGTAAGGGTCAAGCAAACGGTGACCGTCGCCAAGAGGCCCTCAGGTACATTGGCCACTATAATGCCAATCAGAAAGACTGTTGCATCGAGCAAGTTGTAGCCATTTAGCAGTGCCAGGAAAAAGAATACCACACCCAACGAGCATGCTGTGATTGTTATAAGTTTTATAAAATGATCTATCTCCTTCGCGATAGGAGTTTCGTTTGTTTCTAATTGGGCTGTTAAGCCCGCTATGTGACCCATGATGGTGTTATCACCCGTTGCAACCACTATTCCCTGGCCAGAGCCATCGACGCAGTTGCTTGAATAGAAGGCCAGGTTTTTAGTTTCGAGAGGGTTGTCGCTAGTTTTATCCGCTGACCTAGACTGTGGCTCAGACTCGCCAGTCAATGATGAGTTATCGACCCTCAGTTGGTTGGACTTCACGATTCTAATATCGGCTGGAACCCTGTCACCTGCATTCACCTCAACTAAATCGCCAACAACGAGCTTACTCGTGTCGATGGTATCCCTTTGTCCATCACGGATAACCGTAGCGTAATTTGGCACTAATTTTTTGAACGACTCCATGATTCGAGAACTTTTGCTCTCTTGGTAATATGAAAATAAACCTGTAACTATGACGACTAGTGCGAGAACTATGCCCAAAATCAAATTATCAATATGATGTATAATAAGGTACGCGCCAACGCAAAGCGCAGCCCCAACCCATAGTAATATTGAGAAGCCACTGAATAGGTTCTTTGTGAATTTGTAACACTCTGAATCGGGTTTTGGGGGAGTCAGTGTGTTTGGTCCATTCCTAGCGAGTCTGATTTTAGCTAGATCACTTGTTAGTCCTTGGGTCATGTGAGTATCATACTTTGCAATCACCTGTTCGATAGTCATCTTGTGCTCCTCTATATTGACATCTTTTTTGAGGGCGCCAAGATTGGGCCTCTTGTGATCACGCACGCGAGTTTGAGCAAAACTAGTCACACTCTCAAGGGAGCCGCCTTCAGAGAGATTGTCAACGTCGGAGTTGTTAGTCTGAGTTGCACTGTAAGGGTCCAAATTAAGAACAACTGGCGCGCCGGAGCTACCGGCTGCACCATTCTGGTTTGTCATTGAGCGGGATTGGTTGATCGAAACTAAAATAAAATGTTGAGGGAGAGCCTATGGGCTTGATTGGAGCCCAGCTAAGGGAAACCGGAGTGAAGCAAGGCGACGGAGGGGTTCGCTCGACAATAGAGGGCTAAACTGATATTTACGCATATCGTACAAGTGTTGACTAAGCTGTCAGTCAAACGAGCGCTGTTGGTCATCACGCGCATAAACGGGTTACAGCGGTCGGTTGCTCAATGATCTAACCCGTCCCCTACGATTCACCAGTCGGCTCTCACTTCTCGCCGGACTCCTCTTCTGACCGACCAGTATTAAGCTGGTGCAAATCTAACACCAATTCAGCCTATCCAGTCGAGCTCTCTTGGTAGCAAACCTCCTCCAAAATAGATCATCCGGCCATCATGACTGTGAGCGTGAGGCGCCCAAAGGCTATCGTCTTTGATATTCTTGGCACAGCCTCCAAGTCTGGTTTCCTCGAGAGAATATTGTTTCCCTTCTTGAAGATGAACTTGGACGCCTACATAACCACCCATTGGACAAAGAAGGACTTTATAAAGTTATACAACAAAATTATGGAGCAATCGGTCGAGTTCAACAAGCAGGAGCCAAGTACACCAATTGTATTGGCTCATGACACAAGCCAGGGAAAAGCATCGTTGATGAATTTTATAAACTTTGTCACCGACAACGGAATCAACTCGCCCGCTGTAACGCAACTGAGATTCAAGGTTTGGTTTGAGGGATATCAGCAGAGCAAACTGCGCACCCCAATCTATAGTGATGTACCAGCACAGATTAGAAAGTGGTTTGCGGAGGGTATCAAGTTTTACGTATTTTCAAACACTTGGGTTGAAGCCCAAAAGGCTCTGCTAAAAAACACGAACCATGGCGACATGACTAACCTTATATCAGGCCACTATGACAACGATTTCGGATCCCTGACCGAGAGCGACTCATGGAGACGCTTGTGTACCGAGATTCATGAGCACCCAAATGAAGTTTTGTTTCTAACCAAATCCCCACTCGAGGGAAGGGCAGCTGCAGACGCTGGCTTGGCTGTGGTTTTGGTCTTGACCCATAGACATAATGTAAAAGCTGTTAGCCACGAGGATCGTCAGCGTTTCCCGTTTGTACGAACCCTACACGATCTCACCTGGATCGAGGGCTCCATGATGCCAGGGAGCGAATTGCCCTCTGGCCATACGACAAACGAGATTCAGGGCCCAATAGCGACTGCAGTTTCGGCAACGCAAGGCACATCACCGAATGGTATCCTAGCTGCACCAAGTGGAAGTGCGTCGACCAAGAACCACGAGCTCTCGACGACCCAGAGTCAGCGCCCAAGCACTGCCACCACAGTCAGTGGCCATTCTAAGGCTCAGAGCTCGCAGCAAACCTCAAAGGGCGGCAGCTCGATGAGGTCGCAAACAAGCAAGCCGCCCTCGCCAACAAGCGGCTAAGTTGACGATTCAGCTCTATCAAAGTTACAACCAAATAGAGGCTAACACTCAGTCTGTAGCTGCATGCGTTTGGGTATGTTTTGCATGGGTGCGCTTTGGGAGGATAAGTGAGCGAGCGCGCGCTCACGCAGTTGGCCGACATCAGAAGCTATATCACGCGCTCCAATTAGGCGCTTCAATACCAAGCGAACGGCGAACCTTCTGAAAATCTTCATTGCTTGCTTGTTGCTCGCCTGCACTTGCAACAAGATGATTGCTTTCAACCTGCTGTATTGATTTATGATAACCATTTCCAGTATAAGTACAATTAAAATAAAACATGTTCAGGTATAAGAGTTATGTGGTCACTTTCTGCGCTTTCTGTGGTTCAAAGTACTTCTATAATGAAGACTTTTCCATTGTCAACGAGAAAACGACTACCATCCTGATAAGAGAAATCGAGTCAAGCTCTACTTCGTATGCAGAGTCGAAGAAGACGTCGAAGACCGAGAAGTTTAGCCAGCAAGCCCAGTCGTCTACTCTGGTCTCGGCCAGACAAGGCGCCGTAAGCCAAGCGGAGCCTCGAGGCAGATCAGGCACGGCTAAGGTTGACATCACTGAGTCGAGAGAATCCAAAGTAGTTCGAGAAACCAAGACCGATGGCCACTCGGCTGCCGAGAAGTCTGAGCTGTCTGGAATGGCCCGATCTGGTGTCGGACAGAAGGGACCAAAGAGCTCAGCGGTTGAGAAGTCCGAGATGAGCCAAGCTGTTGCTGGGCCCAAAACTAAGAAGGGTGAAGACAGCGGCCAGTTCATCAGCAAGGCGTCGTCCATGGAGGCTGGTGCCGGTAAAGATAGCGG